>OMLO01001002.1_pt1 | contig 20720 bp, 16 predicted proteins | sample 1674811 | NCBI WGS metagenome assembly OMLO01 (sample SAMN06265003, study PRJEB25207) | coral metagenome | isolation source: Coral host | place: Mexico:La Bocana,Puerto Morelos, Mexico | collected 2008-11-13 | reverse complement strand
TCACATGTGAAATTATAAATTACGGCTGAAATTTCGCGCCAAAATTAAGGAGTAATTTGTCACCCATGATATTATATTCGTAATTTAATATTTTTTCACGTTAGAACCGTGGCTCACATGACTCGCATGGATCGCTGGCTCGCACATTAGCATAGCAGTCCTTTCAGAATAAATCGATACTGAGAGGTATGGGTTATTGACCAAGCTTGTTCGGTCAAGATGGCTGGATATTGGCCAAGTTCTTTTTTTGCTCATTGTCCTTTCAGAGTAAATCGACGCGAAGAATGAAACTTGAGCTTTATGTTTACACATCGCTTCCCGAAAATTTCACTCGATTTACTTTTCATCTGCTGTCCTAAAAACCCTTTCCCTCCAAACATATCGATCTAACAAAACTCAAATATAAGCCAAAACATTTATTCCAACGTAAAAAGTCAAATATATACAACATATGGTCACATATCATAGCTTTAGATTGCTTTCACTTTTTAAGACCACGTGCGCGGTTACACCGGTTACACACAACAACAAACAAACTACAACTTACCCCGATTCCTCGCTTGAATTTTGAAGCTCGCGATCTAAATCGCTTTCTTCGCTACTCGACATCCCATCATCGCTATTAGTATCTTCTTCTAACAGCTCCAAAACTCTCTCTGTGTCAAGAGGAACGGTTCGCGTACGTTTCGATGCGGACTCCATGTTACTCTTGAAAAAGCACCGAGTTCGTGTATGCGTCGTGTATGCCATATTGAAGTGTTTCAGCTGAAATTTACGGAGGGACTGGGTATTTCGTACCGATCGCGGATGCAATTTAAATTTTAATTTACTTAACCTTCTCTTGAGAACAAAACTTGTCTTTTCATTTATTTTCTACGATATTACGTATATTTGTCCTATGCTATATTCCTTTGTAAAGAACTGCAGAAACTACGCTCTGACCCCTTATTGTTCACACTTGTGGTGAGACCATTTTCGCTTCCAAACTTCACAGGGATCGATCGTGTATTTGTTTGTTGCAACATCTAGTTTCCGTAACGTGACTTTCCATATCTTTCAAAGTGCTTAAATCGGTATTATCCCTGCAGTCAAACGCAGAGGTACACCATTGGACCTCATGAAGCTCAATGCAAACATTTACTGATGCTTTACTGACAGAAAATCCTACGTGTTTTTATTCAATAAAATGAGCTTTGAAACAGATTAATACGGCAAACGTGGCAATAGGAACACCGTTTGCTAAGGAGAATATCAAAAATAAGCAATGGTGGCCTGTGTTACAGCCACTTCCCATTCAGATTTTTTTCCCAATGTTCTTTTGAGATGATTGGGGTGTACCTGAGCAAAAATCGGAAATAAGCTCCCCACAGAATTTGTTTCATTGCGTACCCGGAGGCTTAAGAGTATAGTCAAGGCATACTAATTGAATAAGAACGAAGAACCCATTTCCTTGATCGTAAAAAAAGGTAATGAAGCACTTGCAATTAATTGATATCGTAAAAGATAAAGTCTGCATACGAGCCAAGTGGCCCATCAGGCCGGAGCTTATCTCGGTTTCCATAGCATGAAGCGACTGATAATTGATATCGGACGGGGTTTAAAACATAAGCCAAGCCTAAGAATTTAATTATATCTCCCGGCCTATCAGGACATCTTTTATCAAAAAGCGCCTGGAAGACTTTTCATAAGAGAAAAGATAAGTAGCACGTCCATCGATAATGGAAATAGAAAACAATTGTTGTTTCGAAGAAAGAGAATCTTATAAAGTCGGCGTGCTTTGTTCACTTTAACTCCTGACTTTAACAGCTGCACAAATCAATTTCAATCGCCAATGGCAGTGTTTAGTGCGTCAGTTATACGATTATAGAGTTTTGATCATGTTTAGTAAAGACATGAACCCCCTCGGAGACGAAAAACTTCCTCTGAGGAAAAAGTCTCACTTTGTTTCTACTTTAGTCAGTTTCAAGTTTTCATGTACTTTTTACGTTTCAATGTTGCCCTATAAGGCACCATCATGGACCTATATGGTTATATTTGACAACTTCGATATGTTCGAACTCTTTTCTTCGCTCTACGTCATCACCAAAGCCAAGTTCAAAACGCTTTTCAACAAGGACAACTGAGCCGGGCAATCCCAATTAATATAGTACGATACAGAAAGGCAGTGACCAGTGCACTGTGGACATCTCCCTTATGGGATAGTATTGACTTTATGGGCTTACGCCGGACTTCAATCAATCGTTTTTCTAGTGGCCCAATGTGGCAATAACATTGGTGTATTTAAATTCCTTTTTAAATCCAGTTATTTACTGTTGGAAGATTAAAGAACTGAGACAAGCTGTGAAACAGCCAGTTAAGAAATTTTTCTCTTCATCGAGTTAGTTAGCATTTCAGGGAACTTTTTAAAATGCTTTAGAAAGCACTTCCAATATCGGAAAAATCATTATACATAAGCCAATATAGACTAGTATTGATGAAGTCTGTATTCCGTTCTATTTTCTAAAAAGCAGTTTACTCATTCTTCACATTACTGACATCAGAGAAAGAAAATCTGACAACTGAGGCCCTAGTTGTTCAAACGCTGGAACGAACGCATATAAACCACTCTCTAGTGGATGTGTTATCAAAACAAACCATGCTATGCACTGGGTAGTGATTTATCCGGTGGATAGCGTTATCCACTCTTTGAACAACTGGGATCAGAACTTTAAATTTCTTTGTTAACTGTCTCATACAACAGTTATTAAAGGAAAAAATACAGGTTTGAGGTCCGTGAAAAAGCCTATTTCGTTGAAGATGTCACGTTCTTACTGATGACAACGCTATCATTAACAGTCTCATTAACAACCTCATTACCCGGGAAACACCACTGGAGGGGCCAAACCCTAATCTTCTGCCGGCTGTAAAAACTGAGGTTTTGAGGAATATTGTTATTTTACTACTCCTCAAATTCTTCACGTTCTGATAAAATCGAAGAAACTCGGTCGATAACACTGAAGAAGACCAGCAATATAAGGTGGGTTAAATCATACTACTAATTTGACGGTGAAACGTAAGCGGAAATGATATTCGTGATTAATGAAAGGAGACTAAAATACAACAAAACTAATCATTTAAAACATAAAATTTGGCTTCGTCCTTGAAAACTGAAAACGTTTAAAGGACCTCGCATCTTTATAAAATAATGAAGCGTTGTGTGCGAGCAATTTGTTCCTGTAATGACTAATTCTTACGTTGACAGTTTGGAACAACAGTGGAGCATACTGGGTACACAATCTATTGTCGGTAGTGGATTGGAACTAGCGCGCAGTGGCACGGAGGCTCCTGCCGGGGGACTATCATTAAAAAGAGATTAATGACATGTCATTTGCATTTGCTGAGACTTCTCGCATTAGCCTCGGTTCCAAGCTAGTTACAGTCCAAGAATACGAATATGGTCGATCCGTTGAATAGAATGAATATTGGCTCCACAATCCACACAAAATATATAGCCTCAATTTTGCTTTTCAAATTTCTTCCAGATGATTTCTAAGTGGAAATATAATGCGCTACCCAGAAATCTAAAACGTAACAGGTTTTTGTTTTAGGGTTAACAAACCCCGTCGACTTTGGCTGGCTTTCTGCTGGCCCAGCGTGACGATGTTTTTTTGTGATGTGCAAAATAAACCAGAAATACTACATCTACTAAAAATTTAAAAACCCTCAAAGCTGTATACAAAGTTTATTTTTTGGGTTTGAATTTTAAAGAAGTAGAACCTGGCTCATGTGTAGCATTTATCGTGAACCTAAGAAAAGAGGCCCTGAACCGGTTTCTGGAACAACAATATAGATATTCTTAATTTTCTCTCATTGTACCCGTGAGAAAATGGGTCTTTCCACAAATATCTGGATACTTTTGGGGATATTATGGAGTTATGAGATATTTAGAAACCATTGAATCTTCTCAAAGTATGTTTAAAATATTCAAGCCTTTTGGCTGAGCCATGTTTGTTCTTCGCCATTTTCTTGAAATACAGAGGCTCAGTTCTGTGCCGGAAACAATTCATTTGTAAAAACGGATTCCCACTTGAAAAGTATATTTCATACCACAAAAGCACTAAAGCTGCAATTTTCGAAAATGGTGGATGCTGGTAACATCAAAGAGCGTCTTCGTCAACTCCTTCTGTTCAGTGAAAAAAAAAAAATAATAATAATTGTAAAACAAAATAAGAAGAGCGTTTTTCGAGATATTTGAAAAATCTTTGTGATATCTAGATTTTTTTGAGAATTTTCAGTTAGGTGTTTAAGCGATTTTAGGCGATATTTGGGGAAACATTTACAAATTATGAAAATCACATGGTGAAAGGAGACTGTTATGGTTGCCGACAGAGAAGGGCTTGTGACAACAAATTAAAAGACAGTTGATCACATTGATAAAGAAATAGGCTTAAAACGTTTAATGATTTTTGTAGAACGAGGCGGTATTGGAACCTTTACTTTCCAACAACTATGGGTATAGATGAGGCAAGTCTGGGCAAACCTATTTTATTTTACCATACTGTGTAAGAGGGACGCAGAAGACAACCTTAAGTAAGCAGCGGAAACCGCTTATTAGTATGGGATATAGAAAGGACCCTGCGCACTTTCTGATTGATTAAAAACCATGTTTTATTTGACAAATAAAGAAGCCTGTGTAGAAAACACTCGCCTGCGGCTTGCGTTTTCTACATTTTCCACGTTTTCTCAAATGCCCGTTGTGTTTTAGCACAATGTACACGGCTTAGGCTTCTTTATTTGTTAAATAGGAAATTGTGAATACCTTGTTACAGACGCCCGTTGAATGAGGGCATTTCATTGAAACATTTTTAACTAACAAACGCTTGTAAGACTCATTTTTAATATTCAGTCTTGAGAAGTTCATTAGACAAAATATAACTGCTCATCCGTCAATAATGGAAAAAGGAAGCAATTGTTCATTGGGGGAGTGAGCATCTCATATCCTTCCGCCCATTCTTCAGTTCTGATCGCGTTTGACAAAAATACACTTAAGGACAAAGAATTTGACTTCAAGGAAAACAATCTCACTTCGTTTTTGCTTTGTTTAGTTCAAAGCTATGAAATTGCGTGTGCTTTACTCGCTTCACTCGAGTCATTTCGTTAGTTGATGGACAGCTATATTTTCATGTTGTTCTCAGCACCTTTATAAGAAACACGAAATTATAACACATCTCTTAGAGAAGAAACCTAGGATATTACACTGCTAGAAAATGTCGATATCAACTCATACGGAAAGCGTAGACCAGAAAGTATTTGATTTTCTGTGTCCGACTGGCTTGACCTCAGAAATAAGCTACCAGGTAACAGGTCTTGTGGTCTTAAACGTATTTCTGGCTCTTATCGCAACTGCAGGCAACACTCTGATCCTCGTCGCCCTTAACAAGGTATCTACCCTTCATCCGCCGTCCAAACTGATGTTTCGGAATCTGGCAGCTACTGATCTCTGCGTTGGAGTTATTGGACAACCACTTTACACTGCCTATGTGATACTCTTACTTATGGAAAACGTGAAGATTTGCCGATATACATTACTCGCAAGTTTTGTAGTGGGCTCGATATTGGGTGGGGTGTCTCTACCCACTTTGACAGTAATAAGCGTGGACAGACTGCTCGCCCTGCTGCTGAGACTAAAATACAGACAAGTTGACAAAAGTGCTTCTATTCAGCCTTTGGGTTGTAGCTGCTGTTTGTTCAGCGATGAACGTTTTAAGTTACAATGTTACCCTACAAGTCACCAACATAGCCGTATCGTTATATTTAATAACGTCAATATCTTCTTACACGTGGATTTTCTTCGCTCTTCGTCATCGTCAACGCCAAGTTCAAAACGCTTTTCAACAAGGACAACCGAGCCGAACAACTCCATTAAACATAACACGATACAAAAAGGCAGTGTCCAGTGCGCTGTGGGTGCAGTTGGTGCTAATTGCTTGTTACCTCCCTTATGGGATAGTAGTGGCCTTGTGGGCTTACACTGGACCTCAGTCAGTCGCTTTTCTAGTGGCTCAATGCACAATCACACTGGTGTATTCCAATTCCTCCTTAAACCCAGTCATTTACTGTTGGAAGATTAAAGAACTGAGAGAAGTAGTGAAACTGACAGTTAGGGAATTTTTCTCTTCGTGGAGAGGTTTTGTCTAAAGTACCTTTCAAAGCTTTTTTTGAGTACATTTAAAGCAAGGTTTAGGATAAATCACTATTGTAGAATTGTTAGAATTGCTATTGCTTTTAAAAACCAAATCGTGTGTAAAAAATAAAGGATTTTGTAGCAGTTGTCATATAGGAAAAACATTTTTCACAAGCCAATACTGACTACTACTAATGAAGGCTGTGGTTCGCTTCATATTCCAACGGGTTGACTTAGGGAAAAGGCATTCTTCTTTTATTCTTCACATCAGTTACATGAGAGAGAGAAATAACAACTGAAGAGAAAATGTCGATTTATGTCTACGGCCCTTAACTTAACTTTATCATAAAACGGTAATTAAAGAAATATTGATCTGGCATTGAAATAGGCTCTAGTTCCATATAAAAAGCCAGTCTTGTCAGGCTTTTGACTTCTGTTTCAGATGTCAAGTTCCCACTGACGAAAAACGCTATTACTGACGGCTTGATCACCAAACACCGCTGGAATATTTAAGCAATGCCCTTTTGCTGGTTGAACATGCTTAGGCCAGTTTAGGTAGGAGTATTATATGCTACTTTTTTCACATTCTCCTCATTTATAACATAGAAACTCGGACGAAAGTACTGAAACTGAGGCCAGCCAATGTAAACTGGGTGAAATTACCGACAAACGGATAACGAAAATCAAGTGGAAATGATTTTATCAATGAAAGAAGACTAAAGTAAAACAATTAATCATTTTAATGATGAAAATTTAAAAATCAAAATCGTTTGTCCTTGAAACTAAAAATATTAAAGGGTCCTCGCATTGTGATATAATAGTGCATCTTTGTGTACGACCAATTTTTTTCAGGTAATGGCTTATTCATGCTCTGACGCTTTGGAAATTGATATTGGCCCTACTATTTTGTTATCCACGTAAAATACAGGTCTATGCAGTCTTAAATTTCATCGAAACGATTTCTAAGGGGAAATTTAATGTGCTACTAGCAAATCTAAAGGAGATTTTGTCATTATTTTTCTAAACTCGACGCATTAAGCTATAACTTTTTTGGGACACAAGTTATTGCATTAAGGATCATTTAGGCGGGAATTCAACAAGATATTTTAGTCTCAGTTTAGTCTTAATTTAGTCTTAATCGGCGTCTGAATCAAACTTTTGAAATACGTTTAGCAAGCAATTAACTTCGACAAACTCTGCGGTGCCACGCGGCTCTGGCACGGCAATAGTTCAAACGTCATGCTCCCTGCCGCATCAAACAAATTATATTAATGTATTTTGGTGGGACTGCGTTCCCGCGATTAAATAGTTTCGTGGCTTTAGTAAAATCCTGAAATTGATACGTTTCTGCGACGATGTCTGAATCTGTTGTGCAACTGTCGAACCTGCTGTAATAAAATTCGCAATTTAGACATAGAAACTAAATGATAGCTGTATCATCCTTTTCATTAAATCGTTAATCAAGTCCAATTAGGATCGATTGTTAAAAATTTTGGATGTTGATCAGTCAGTTGATTGTTTCGATTCTTGGACCGGTTTAATCGTTGCATCGTTTATGGGGTTAGATATTTGGATAATCTCATCACCTAAATTGTTACATGGACGGGTTGTATGGAATTTTCAATGGTTTATTTTGCTCATTGGGTAGTCATACTCACAGTTTTTATGATCTATTTGTATACACGTATATTAAAAGCGAAATACACACATTGCAAAATGATAGCAGAGCCGAACCTGACTAGCGAAGGAAATCCAAGAAGAAAAGAAAATACTTTGAAAAATATTTTTCTAACCTTAATTGTCCTTTTCGAAAATGTTTCGATCCTAGTTGGCCATAACAAGGAGTCAGTTTAAATGTCCGTGTGTGATCTTTAGGGCTAATGTTTTTTTCTTTTACATCCTGTCTATGTTTCGTATCTGATAACAGTGATCAAAAAACCTGGCAGACCATCCCGTTTCTTTTTTTGACGTTGACGGCGATTATTGTAGATAGACCTCTGATCCTGTCCCTCGTGGGTGAGAAGAACGCATCGTAACTGCAGTTCATGCCACTGTTACGAAAAATTTATCAAACGCTTCTCTTTGTTTATACGGGTTGGGCAGTGATGGCTATAGAGAATTGCTTGACAATTTACTTTCAAATTTCATTAAAAACGTGTGTATGGGGTTCTCTATTTTACAATCTACCTCTAGGAGCTTTAAATTCGCAAAAGAAAAACTCTTGCACGCCTTGCGTGCCTATGTCTTTTTTAATATATAAATGCGTACGAACACTCGTTTTCACACAGAAGCAAAAGGTAAGAAGATAACTCGGCCCTCGCCGAAGGTGTTCTCAACAGCTACTTCAATGAAATCTCGAGTCTAGATAATCTTATTTTAACCTGTTTGAGCGGTTTCTAATTGAGTGTCGTAAAATCTAAAAAAATCACTCTGACCAGTCAGAAAGGCCACAAACAATACAGATAGACAGCCAATCAAAATTTAAACTGTAGCTGACGCGAGACATTGGAACATATGCACGAGTGCGTCACTAGTGGTTTTGACTTTATTTCTGATTGGATGGCGAAGTGGTGCGAGCTTTTAATTCAATCGCTGAGCTTAGTAATGCAAAACCAAAATCAACTGCGGATCCTCTCAGACCTCAAGTGAAAACCGCTCTATCCTGTGAAAAGGCATTCACTGTAAGCCAAACCGAAAGTCTTACTTATCAGCCAACCCGGCATGATTGTTTACATCTAGAATAGTATAGTAATTCATAGACTCTTTATTTATCTGTGATAGCTCCAAATATGGAACGTCCTTCTGTAACATCAGCTCCAATGTTTGACGGAGTTGTTCAAAAGTTGGTCTCTCTGAGGCTCTCTCATTCCAGCACGCCTTCATTATCTGGTACCTTGAGATAAAACAAAACAAGCAGAGCTCAAAAGATCAGGCGCTCGAGCACAATTCTGTTACTTATCGCATCGCAACTCACAGCAGACACTGCGGTATATGATTGCCACCTCGAATGCTAGAGGGAGTGGAAGGTGGGGCTGGTGCTCCAGACCCGATTAAGCTAACCCAGGATAAGCGAGAACTTGTTTGATTTTAGTTTTGTAACTTTTCGATGAGGTTTTTCGTTTATATTGTCTGACCTTCAGTTTTGAGCTAGAGTAATTTCAAACAACACAAAACATAAGAAGTCAAAAACATTATTATACAAGAAAAATTAGTACGTCCGTTTACTTTTAATACTCGATTTAAAATTAACCGGCTGGTTAGTGCCTCTCTCTCGTCCAGGGCGCTTGGTATTGGCTAGGCTAACGTGAAAAAATTATGACAGTTGCATATGATGGACTAGTATGTCATTCAACGGACATGCCGATGCTCTCTAATCGCTTCACGCTGCGCCGCAAAGTGTAGTAAGCCCCACTCTAACAATGCATGTAGGGCCATGTAGGCTTGTACATGATAAGTAAATTATCACATTTTTAAAAATACTGGTTTCTGGTTACCAAGCTCATACAGCTCGATAAGCAAAACCATGAACTGGTGTTTTTATTGACCACGCCTATAAATATATCTTTTGCAACAACAAAAAACTATTACCAACTGTTTCGATTTCTTCGCAATCATTTAAATATTTTGAGACAGAATGTTTCCGCAAAATATTATTCGGATTGAAACTCACATTTCATCAGAGCAGAAACTTGGCTTTTCCATACGATATCCTTGCTTGAGAAGATTGTAGAGTTCAGCGTTGGTAACAGTAGGGTAGGGACAGCCACCTTTAATTTAAACAAAGGAATGGTTGCTATATACAACCTTAAGTCCGGGATCATAATTCCCTTCTCGGACCTTCTCTGCTTCACGTTGACCTTTCATCCGAGAATCAGATTGACACGGCGAACATGGATTTGTCCACCATAAGATGACAAATAACAGACTGCTAAGCTCGAAAATGACGACAGTGAAATAAGCTTATAGTTTACACCTCCATAAATATAGCTAACGGTTCAAATCTTGTTCAACTTGACTGTATAAAGGCTGAAGTTTTTCTGTGTCTAGGCGTTGAAGTTAAAATTTTTAAGTGCTTTTAATTTTAAAGGTTATAAGATTATCTACGGCGCACGTGCTTGGAATATTCTCCTAGCTTAGTGACCAATTTACAATATTTGAACATTTTGCAGTACTTTAAAACGTGGAACTCGGTGTTTTATTCCCACCAGGCGTAACTTAAAAACTACAGAGTGTACTCAGAAATTTGTTTGGTTTGCCACACCACTATTACCAAAGAGGCAGTACAGTTACTGAAGTAAGAAGAAAAGAAAGAAGAGCATATCAAACTGAACACTACAGTCATATATGGACCCTCAAGTAAACCTACCAAAAGTGACCATCTCCCACAACAGTATTCCATATGCCCACCTAAAGTACAAAGCAAAAGGCACATATAAATATCAGGTGTATAGTCAGCGTCGATAAGAATTGCTGAGAGCACCCTTAATGGGCTATATAATTTAGTTCCGGCTGGCTTCCGGCTTTCGCAAAACTGTATTATGCTGTATTATGCTTGAACAAAGGAAAATTGAAAGACGTTATACGTGTCACGTAAAAGGATCTGAAAAGTGACAAGAGCGTTGAATGGATTATCGCCTTGACCGTGAACTGAAGGCACGCCCATAATAAAAATTATTATACATTGAACTCACTATCTCTTTTCTGATTGGCCGAAAGCGTACAGTGAATTTTCGAAATCCGCGCCTGTGACGTCATAACTGCAGATTATTCAATAATCATGTCAAGGTCACGGGTAATCATGTCGTGTATGACCGCGGTGCATGATTTCTCAGGGTAATCATGTCAAGTTCGCTCGCTTTGTTTTTCTTGCCGTCAGTGAAGAACCACAAACGAGCTTTTTTTTTTTGTTTCGTTAAATGTATAATAAGATAATTATTAGATTCGGTTTTTGTGATCTCCAGAATAACCAAGGTCTCGGTAAGGGTTATCAGCCTCAGCCTTCGGCTTCGGCTGATAACCCCTACTTCAACCTTGATTATTCTGGATATCACAAAAACCTCATCCAATAATTTTTTACGATATACAGGTCTCTAAGGAATGAACGTCAATATTTACTCTTGGCTTTGTTGACGTAGTGGTATGGTTACTTTATTTAACTACCTTGTTTGGTCGGTTTTAGAATACTGTTCTCGTTCTTTATTTTATAAGTATATGGAGAGCTCATTAAAATTACAAAAAATGAACTCAACCAATATCTCACGCTAGCTCAATAACATAGCTATATATACTCACACGTCACTCTGTGATGTAAATATTTGGTCGTAAATGGCTTCAGGTGCCATCCATTTTATCGGCAGTTTTCGTTGCTTACTGCAGTGGTAGACATTCTCTTCGTGCACGTGACGACTGAGTCCAAAATCAGCCACTTTTACTTCCTTGTTGTCTCCAACAAGAATGTTTCGAGCGGCGAGGTCACGATGGACGAAGTTTCTACTTGACAAGTACTCCTGTTAAACAGTGACGTAATATTTCTCTTCAAGACATAAAAACAACCTATGTACATGGAGGAAGCTAGTCCTTCCAAGAGGTGACACCCTTTTTAATTAAAGGATCGAAACATAGCTCTCCCTTACATGCCAAGCGTCGTCCCCCTGGGGTCGTCTTGAAAATGGAATTGGGGATGGCCTGGACCACTATGCAACCGCTGCATATTTCGTGAACCCGCATGTTTTGCCTTATATTCCTTGCTGTGCTTAGGAAGCTCCACCACTACTGTCCAAAACGATGTAAGGTGGCTCTAACCGAGAACGGTGTCCGTTTTAAGAGGGTCATGCTACCTTCGTGTAAACAGCGAAATAACAAGACAGTATCTTAATATTATCCTTGAGGTTCCCCACGACACAAAACAATGTCATGAGAAAGATTGATTATGCCCATTAGGAACATACTGCGAAGGATTTTCCACTCTTTCTTTCTCACCAGACTGCAATATTCTCGGTAAAATCCATGATGATTCAACCCCTAAAACTAACCAGCTTGAATTTACCTACCATTCCTTTTGCTATCTGCCATGAGAATGACAGAAGATCTGTTAATACGAATCCCTTATCGTCGTCTTCTTTGGCAGAATAGGAAGCATCGCTAACTTCATTACTGTAACTTCTTAGCTGGCCATGTTTCATCTCGATCGTATCTTTTTCCATTCCAGAGCCTTGTTGGGGACATTTGAATTTTGCTTTTGAGGAGAGTTGCTTTTTAGTTCCTTCCTGTTAGGATAAGTAACGAAGGCAACTGAATGAGATTCCAGAAAAGTACAGACGGGATCCGATATGGAATGCGCTTGGTATTAACAATACTTTTAACATCAATAATGCATCTTCTTGGGAAGTATACTGGCGAATAATATAAGTTCAACTATATCAATGTGCACTTGCGTATTATGTAATGTATTGAGCAAGGCAGTGAGGACTTTATTCGATGGTTTAACATATAATACGCGCGGATATTTTGCAAGTTGCGTAGTATTTTTCCGAGCACTGTAGGGGCGAGGGAAAATATCCGCTCGTATTATATGTTAAACCATCGAATATGGGATTTATTATTCCACCATTCCTTCATTTTCTAGTATTTTGGCGTTTAGTTTTTGAAATCCATCTTGCATCGTATCGATTGCATAATACGCATGCGAAAGACATAAACAACACAAGCGAAACCATTAAAATGTCGTTTATTTGATTGGTTAAAAGTGACAAGTGATGACATGCTAAATTTTCGAGCTTTGCACGTAAACAAGGCAAAGTTAGGTTCGTTTTGTGCGGCCATTTCGTCGCTCCTCTTCACTCCGTATTTTTGCCCTGTTCTACAGTGTAATAACGTGGCATATTTGCGCGTTCTTTTGCCCTAATATGGTAAAATGGCGCAATGGTGGAATAATAAAAGTTAAATATTGCAATGTATCAAATATAATAACGATACCAACAGTAATAAAGATAACATTTCAAAAGATGACACCTGGGATGGAGTGTCTTCACTTCCAAGATTGTTGCAGTAATGAGAGCAGTTTGCCTTATTTTGGACACCCTCCAGGGTAGAGTTAGAGTTGATGCCCTGTAAGAACTAATAAATTAACCAATAAAGATAGAGACTTTCAATTAAAAGTGAAATAGAACGTTCTTAACCAGGCAAATGCAAGTGGATTATTGGAGCAATATGATACCAATCGGAATATTCTACAGATTCTCTGGGCCAAACGTGTTTGTCGCTAGGCCAAGTGGTCAATACCGCCGCGGCTTATCCATATTTCCATACAGTTAAGCGATTAAGAGTATTTCTGTTTCCCTTAGAGACTGAATGCTTGTCTATTGTAGGGTTACCTGTCCTCTCGAAAGAACGGTTGATTCAATTTGTTTTCATTTGGAAGAGCTAAAGAAGAGGTAAACTGCGTGTAATGGTAAATAGTGGGAGAATGCTTCCCGCACTGCAATTTACAGACCTGATCTCTTCGCTTCCTCAGATAATTGAGCAAGTCTCCGTTTGAAATATATTCCACCACAAGATACATGGGCTCAACACGTGTACAGCATCCCAGCATGTTCACTATATTTCGGTGCACTCCCACTTCCTTCATCAGTTGAATTTCTTTTAGGAACTCTTTCTTTTGTTCATCGTTAGCTTCATCTTTGAATACCAAACAGGAAAAGAAATATCCCGTGTTCAGCTAAGGACATTGACGACCCCATTGACATATCTTGTCGAGTTGTCATTTATTATACCCTTCCAGCCCATGATGCGAAACTTTTTTCGACGCAATCCAAAAACTGATGCTACTTGAAATACACAATTCCAAACTGATTTGAGATGCCATGCGATGAAAATTGCTCATGAAGCGAAACTTTTTACGACATAATCCAAAAACGGATACTACTTGAAATTACACAATTCCAAACTGATTTCAGATGCCACGTGACAAACATTGTTGATTTTACGAGCGAGCAAAGTTGTACTAGTTGTTCCTTAAAAAATAGCCGAAAGACTGCGTCCGTCCAAATTTAGCGCTAAATGCCACGTTTCACGTCAGTTTTTTTGTCCAGAATTATTTACATCATTCGAGATTTAGTCACCGAAGAGACTTGCTACTAAGGAGAAATTCTCAGGTTAAACTCGGAAAGATTTCTGAATTAAACTTCCTGTTTTCGCTAACATTTTCTTATCACTCAAACAGCCCTATAGTTTTTTTTTTATCTATAAATTTTATTAGCGAAGCTGCTGCCTGCATGCCGACAGCCCCACACCTAAGAAAATTTGGCAACCCATCGAGCTGAAAATTTTGGTTGTCACATGACTGTGCGTATGCCAAAGCCGATAAGATAAGGTAAGAGAGTAGCATCGTTGCCGTAGGTAGAGCTTCGATATTGGACATCTATACTATGATTAATAGAGAAATGTCAATACACGATATCCTGGCCACTAACCAGGTCGTGTATTTTTTCTTCGCTGACCAGATACTGTTTTTTATCGATTGGATCGTTGACTCAAGTAAGGGCATTACTCTGGGGGTATCGGAGGGGTACGTGCAAAGACAAAATTCCGTCGCGAACTAACCCCTGGTGCGGTTTTTACTTTTCTTCCATCATATTCTTTGCACAATGGTCTCTTGGAAAGTCCGTAATATATTGAATACGTAATTTCAGCGCACGGTTTTTTTTCGGAAAAAAAAACCGTGCGCTGAACAATTACATGCTGACAATTGATCACTTTTTTGAGTTTCTGATCCAAGAAAAAAAAATCATATTTTCCAAATGGTTAACGCATTGCAATCACGAGATCCGCTTTTAGGCTTGGCTAAATCTAAATATTAGACTAATATGTTAGTTGAGTGGGTTGAGCCAAATACATCTTTCAGTGAAAGCCTATTACATTTTCTTGATTTACTACTTACCACATAACATCTTGACAGCGACGGTTATCTTTGTACCTTGATGTTTGTCCTTCCACTGGTCCTTTGAACGTAATTTTCCCTTCTTAGGGGTGTCCCTTGATTTCATTTCCGCTATGTGCACCTCGCCAAACTGACCATGTCCAATTTTTTCTATGCACATTATTTCGTCAGGGAGAATTTCCCAATGGTCAACTAAACACGCATCTTTTCTAGAAGGGATTATAAGAGAACTGTAATTAATCTATTCAACCTCTTAGCTTACTTTCACATGTTTTAAAATGCTCTTCAATGAGTTTTGTCCTTGCACTTAGTTATTGGTGGTCCGGGATGAGGATTATATCTACAACTGCGTGCAGAGTTGCGATCAGTGATCGAAATTCTCTAAGGTTTTCGCAATTCGATCTGTGTTTTCTAATTTTCAGATTGAATTTTACCTTTACCTTATCTGTCACCCTTAATCGCTATTTCATTCATTATTACATTATCTAGAATGTCGTGTTTTATTTAGAGATGGTGGCACATTTGCTTAGACCCTATGCCAGTGACGTTACAAAACAAAAATGGTACACCACATGCTTTAAGTTTTAACGTTAGGTGGTTAAAGCTGTTTGCTCATTATATTTTGTTCGTGTGTTTGTTTGTTTGTTTGTTTGTTTATTTATTTTTTGCTTCCTTGTTTGAGCATGATGTTCACTCCCTCTCATTCCCTTGCCCAAAAGTTATCAAAAAATGAACGCCTAACTCTCGCCAAATGAGAAAAGAAAGCCAGGCTAACACCACAATGAAGAAAGGCTTACCTTTTTCTGCGGAAACTTGCACTAAACGAGAGTACCCTTCTTTTCTTGAGGATGTACACCGTAAAAACTGTAACAACAATGATAGACGCTAGCACCAGCAAGGATATAAGTAAAGCGAGTGAAGAACTGGACTTAGAATCCTGGACGGTTGGATCTTCGGAATGGGATCCCGGCGACGTCTTGTTAAGAACTGCTGAAATGTGAGGGGTAGATGAAACACATCACGTGGTGATATATTGATGATGTTCTACATTGGTAACGGTAGTAAAACCCAGCTCTGTAAACTCCTTGTCTCCTGTCGTTAGCAGGAGGAATTAACATTATGGCTGATATTATTACTTCTGAATAGGATGCTGGTTCGAGCAGGATTCCCACTTCTCCACTTTCATAATTTTTTTAGATTAACTATACTTCTGGGTGAAGAGAAGCCCAAGGATCAAGTGCCCAGTGCCCAAAATGATTTCTTACCCGGAGCACAACCTGAAGCTTAGCACGCTACCCATTAACTGCCAAAACGGTTCTCGAATGTAAAAGGATAGGTGTCATTTTCCATGCAGATTAGTGAAGGAAATTAATGATCGAGTACATTTAGAACTTCGATTTGGAGAATCACTTTAAAAGTACGAGAACGTGAAAGAGGGACGTACATTGTACTGACAAATGTTTCGATACCTGAACAATTTGGTTAACGAACGGCAAAGAATGTAAAACCTGCCGATTACACTACTTTTAAGATTAGCCTTGCATTACGCTTTTGGGTCTAAAACACTTCAGTTAACTTTACACCGTCTTTTAGTGTGGGTTGGCGCTAGTAATGACCTTCCGATTCTATTGATGTCAAAATACTCACGCTGATCAGGCTCTTTTGTTACATTGCCTATGATCGTCGGAGTGATCAACTCTTTGGAGCTTTCACCCTCGGAGTTTATGGCGGTCACAATAACTTCATACATCTTATCCGATTGCACCTGCAGTAGGTACCTTTGCACTGGGTGCATGAAGTTCGGTTGAAAGGTGCTTTTACTCCATGGCTCCCTGTTTCGTTCATTAATGATTCTGTGATATATGTTGTTATACATAATATAACATCCATGATCGTCAGAATTTGTCCACAAAATTATGGCAATGCTGGACTTTGTGTGCAGAATAGCTTTGATGATTTCTGGTGGGTCTGGTGCAGCTGTAAAATATATAAAACGGATATACTTAGACAATAGTTCCAAGAAGTACCAAGGGTGAAAGAGATAATTCCCTATCTAGGCCTTGTTTTCACGGCAATTTCTATTTATTTTTAGATATGGTATCCAGTCCTCCAACAGATACTGGTATTACCCTCGCTGCACAGATGTTTTCATAGAGGATGAAAATGGAATCCACGTGAAGCCGCTTGAGCTGTCAGGCTCAGTAAATTCCGCATCTCGGGAATAGCTATTTCTAGACACTTCATGGTAAACCCAGCAGTGACCTAAAATAACTCTGAAGCCATATTACTTTTGGAATAAAGCCTCTATGGGTGATAAACCCCCTTGACTATCTACTCTCTTGGGTTAACATAAGTAACATATCTGTTTCATCGGCAAGGTAAAGCCTGCATCTGAGAACCAATTATGTGACCCATCTGGGCGGAGCTTATCCCGGTTTCCGTGGCATGAAGAGACCAGAAGTATTTCTGCTCTCCCCTGGATGGGATGCTAGTCGCCGGTCTGCGAGAGTAAAGTTTCTAGTCCAAGAGCGCAATAAAAAGTCCTCGGCCCGGGCTCGAATCCGGACCGCTCAATCCGGATTTGAGCCTCCATTCAAGCACGTAGGTCATTAGGCGTATCCGAGGCAATCAAACTAAGTGAATAACTGGTAATACTGGGTTGGAACGATTAGCTCTGTTATAACGAGCAAGGACTTGGAACGAATATTGGTCTATTAATGATTAATTTGAAAACTTGAGCCTGGTAGCTAAAGGAGCATCTAAAATGGGAGAAGTTTATCAATTGTCACTGTTTTGAGTTCAAACTCAAAGTTGTAATACACTTTTGAAAAGTGGTGATTTAAGAGAGCTCTGTATGGTTTGAAAGGACAGGTGTCACCCCAAACCATACAAAGACCATTTAGACCGCACATGACAAATCTAATACCTGACGGTGTTATAGTGACTTCTTGTCGCCATGGTGAACCGACAGCTTTTCCGCTCAGACTAAAGGTCGTCAATCGAACAGAATATGTTTTGTTTCTCTCAAGACCCCATCCAAACCTACATAATTCAGTCAGCAGTTCATTTTTTATCGGACTGTTTAGTTCTGAAGAGTTGATCTCCATAACATAATGAAAGTTCCGCGAACACACCACTTGTACGGGAGGTAGCTCCCAAATCACTTGAAAAAAGCTACAGGCTGCATAGACACGAGATACAGCCGGTGACACTTGTCTGCTTATCGAACCTTCACCTAAAGGAGAATGAAGAAGAGGGTGATATTCAAACAGATTGTAGGATGAGATGCCTTCCAGCAAAGGAGGGTAGAAGGGGATGGATGTCGTTGTCAAAACCTACACAATATTACTGCTCAAGATCAGTTTACTTCAACACATCTAGAAGACGCTCTCGGCTTATAATTGAATTCTCTCTACCATAGTCACAGAAAATAATTGTTCTTGAAATTATATTAGGTAGTTTTGGCCATGCAGCAAGCCAAACATTTTTATTGAGCACGACGCACTGACACATGCTAACTTTCTTGAGGGCAACTGCCTTACCTTGAACACATACAAAGTATATTCTTCGCTGACATTGAGAATATGTTATACCATTCTTGTCCATGTTCACCACTAAAGATGTGCAATTCTCCAGTGGTTCTCTTCGATCCCAATTAAAAATGTCTCTCAACTGAAACTTAATGAAAGCCGCTGATTGATACACGAAGAAGTTTATGTAGCAGAAGATTTTCTCCACTCGAAACGTTTTGGCTTGAAGCCTTGTGCAGCTTTCTTTTGGGTCTGCCAGTGAGCTCGAGCCAGGTATAATTTCTGACGATAGAAGCAAACAGTCCTTCCCGTACTGGATCCACCCAGCTCTGCAACGTGCTGGAAAGAAGTGTATTGATATCCAGTAAGGAAGGAATAACTATTTTAATATTTTAAATCTGTTAACCCTTGGACAAATGCTTGGATATCAAGCAAACTCATACCAGCAACGTGGGTAAAGGGGAGATTGGAGGATAGAATCACTCCTCAAGGTTCTCGTTCTGTTAAGGCAGAGTGGAAATAATTTATATTGCCGGGGTAGGCTCTACAAGTTGGCATCCTTTTTGTACTTATGACGTCAAAGGACGTTATTAGACCCGCAATCTTTGATCCCCAATCTTAGTTTTTTTATTATATTATTGAGAAGTCTAGAACAAACGGATTAATACATGGTCAAACCAAAATGCTTATAAGATGTAGAAAATTCGAGAATTTCTGCAATTTGATGAAGAGAACTGATTGATTTTTGGCCAGACCCGTATGAATGAGCTTATGAATGCCTTTCAACAAAGTGCTCTCGTTAATCACTTACTTTCGTTCTCTTTGACTGCTTTGAAGGAAAAATGACAAATTATGGGTGCGTGGTTGGATCTGCAAGTGTTAACGTTTACCCAGAGATTGTTCCCTGAGGATACCACTGACCAAGGTTTTGCTTGGAAAACATTCATTGCGCTCTCAAAATATCCAATATGCCGGCTCGATGGAGACATCCCATCACGAATAGCCATCCAACATGAACCGACATGAGGTAGAGAGGCCGGGATGTGCAGAGTTAGGTGCACGTGATGACTCTCGGGGACAGAAATAATCCAGGTATAGTTGAATTTTGTTTGCGTTATGTTAGGATAGTCTGGGGTGCTAAAGTTTCCAGTGCTGCCGTGACGAAGGTGAAAGCTGTTTGAGATGCAAGCTAAAACGAAAGTGTTGAAACACAGTTAATGTTAAGATATTTCCGCATAAACATCCGTTATAACAGTTATTTTACCTTGTCGTGGCAGCTGAGAAGCCAAAGTAAAATGCATTGCTTACTTTTAAGGTGTAGTGATAACCGACTGATATTAGGCAGAATGTAGCTCAGTTGTTCATGTACAGTGTGCTGAGGAGACAAATGTTCCTTGCAACTATCTTGTAAGAAGTCTTTTAAAAAGTAATAATGGGATTTGTATAACCGCAGTATCTGTGCTACACTGCACGATTAATCCAGACTGACGGACTGACTGACTGACTACTTAACTGCTTGATTGATTAGTTGATGATGGATGAATGGATGGATGGGTTTGTTGGTTGTTTGCTTGAATGATTGACTGATTGATTAGTTGACTAAGTAATTGATTTATTGATTGATTGACTGACTAACTGACTAAATGACTGATTGATTGACTGATTGATTAATTGATGGATTGATTGATTGAGTGTTTGAAGATTGATGGTTGATTTGAAGATTGATTGACTGACACTAAGACTTTTTGACTTTTCGACTAATTGACTGATTGGTTTTGGAATAATCGTTTGACTGACTGACTGATTAATCGTTTGATTGATTGATTGATTGATTGATTGATTGATTGATTGATTGATTGATTGATTGATTGACTGATTTGAAGATTGATAGCTTGATTTGAAGATTAATTGAACGGCGGATTGACTGACTGACTGGTTGATTCCGATTCATTGAATAAAGTTTTTTCACTCTTTAATAAACTACACAAATCAAAGGCAACTGGTCTTGATATGATATCTGCTAGGCTTATTCGAGAATGCGCAGATCTCATTTGCAAACCCATTAGTGAAATTTTTAATCAATCAATAA
>OMLO01001001.1_pt1 | contig 20725 bp, 23 predicted proteins | sample 1674811 | NCBI WGS metagenome assembly OMLO01 (sample SAMN06265003, study PRJEB25207) | coral metagenome | isolation source: Coral host | place: Mexico:La Bocana,Puerto Morelos, Mexico | collected 2008-11-13 | reverse complement strand
TTTACAGCTGACCGCTGCGAAACACCTGTTTTGAGCTTTTCAAAGGCCTGCAGATGGCGGGTTTGACATGCCATCTCCGTGGTACACTTCTCAACTGTGCTATAAGGGCGTGTCATCCAAACAAGTTGAATTTCCACAGTCCAATAGATGAAATTCTTGAACATGAAGTCAAAGATCTTGGAGGCAGGTGAAATTGACATATTTCGACAATACAGGACTTTCTCATCAGATTTGATCTTGCTAAAATTGTACCGATAATCAGTCAGCTCCACTTACCAAAGAAACGTTGATTTTTGCACCCATGCATTTCCATTACACCCCCGAAAACGAACGGGACAATGGAAAGCCATCATTTTTGATAGGCGATGCATCTCCAAATGGGTGTTTTTCTATTTTGTTAGTTTTCGGTGGTGTATGTCTTTGTCTTTCCAAAAAAATCGTTGTTGCGGGATGTTTCGAAGTTACATCCACAAACTTCGAACCCTGTCATGCGCATTCTCGACTAAGAATCGTACTCGATAAAACGATCGTTCTTTGGAGTTGAAATAGATGTGATTTTTCACTTTGTTGTTTTTGAAGCTCGGGCTCGAAATGACGCATGTTTTGGAGCGTGTGGTTCGCCCCCCGGTCATGTCACTGGGGGATGTTAAGCAATGGTTGTGTCAAAAGAGGCCTGATCTAAGCCCAGATCCTTTGAAACGGGGAAATGGCCAGTACCATTGCCTTGAAGTGTTTGGGCAGAGTGATTCTGTCACTGATGGCTATGCCCAGCGCAAAATGTCAGCTACTGCTTTTGATTGCAGTTCCTTGTTGGTGAAACACAGTAAAACGTTGTTTTGGTGACCCAGCACCCAAATGGTTTATAAGACTTTGTTTGGTGGGAGAGCCTAAGAAGTGGAAGACCAGGTTTGGGGCATGATTCTATAAACTTTTCATTTGTTTGGGGGATGGAACTTTACCACATTTCTTCACTTAGACTTTTGGTTGGAAACATGAATAATATAATATCCCTATACATAATTCCTTAGCCTGTCTTATTAGTATTTTTCCCGCAAGCACAGAATTGCAGGAAGGTCGGCTTCCCAAAATATTCACGAAGCAGAGGGCTTCCTAGCCCTTCTGTTGCTAATGGTGGATGTGGTGGTTGGAGGCTTGCTATGGCTAAGTCCTACCTGCGCTTCCTGGGTTTGGTTGTCCCGGGGTTCGACGTTGAGGGGCTTGGTGCTTCTAGTTTTGCTTTGGCATAATTAAATTTTGGACCTGGGGAGGTGACCAATGCTCCAGAACATTCTTCATGTTGAGCCCAAGCTTCAAAAACAACAAATTGAATATTACTATTTCAACTCCAAAGAAAGATAGTTTGTATCGAGTACGATTCTTAGTCGAGAATGCGCATTACAGGGATCAAAAAATGTGAGTAAGTCACTGACAGACTGTGACATATTAATTTGCATTTGTTGATGGCTAAGGTACTTTGGGGAAACCCCGCAGTGAAGAGCGTCATTTGTGGTAATGCCACTGCATCGGTGGTCTTTGATATCTTGATACCAATTGGAATTTGGTTGGGGCTTCGGATTGGACTAGAACAGCCTGGAAGCTCTTTACTGTTTCAGTGGCCAAGTAACTTGGGTTTAATAATAATGTCAAAAAACTGACACACAGTTTCTTCTATTGGAGTATGAATTACTGCATGGGGTGACCCCACAAGCCTGATTCACTGAAATATTATTAATAGGCATTGTTTGCAGTATAAGAGAAAAATCCAAAATTCGCATTGAATTGAGGCTGCTTGTCATTTGTGGCTTCGCAGCGTCATTACTACCAGGTGACCATTCGATTGGGTGTGTGGGGGGCAATATCCTGGAAACCACTGTCTCTTCGTGGCACCTGGGAAGGCCTTCTAATAATCTCCATGGTTTACCAAGAGTTACTTCCACATATGGCGCATCGCAACCAGGAGTGTCAAAAGTTGACAAAGCAAGTTGGCCAGTACCCAAGCTGCTTTAAAATAAGAAACCAAAACTTTATGTTGTTGTTTCTTCAAATCAACCTGAACATAAATTTGGGTTTGGGGTTTGGTTTGATTTGATAGATACAAATAATAACTCTGATGATCTGATCTACCAAAATTGTGTAGATATCCCAGGTGGCAGACTTCTAACGAGCTGACAACTTACAGTGCCCTCTACCCACCCCAATTTGGAGAGACCATTGCCTTTGCTGCAGAGCTACTTGCGACAGTGGCTAAACCACGATGGGGCTCGGAGGTGACAGAATTTGTGCAGGATCTTCTAAAATCGGGTTTTCCCACTGTGGATGAAGCCCTCCAGGAATGCAAGGACTTTAAAATGGGATCAAAACAAACCATAGTTTTGGGGTGACTTTGTCAAAAAGACTGACTATAAGTAGGCTAGGTATGGTACACCTTGGGGTTCAAAAATGATCGACAAAGAGTAGTAGTAGTGTTTATCTTTCTGGTGGCAATCACCACTTTTAAGTACGAATGTTACCAGGGCATGTGATTCATCGGGTCTAAATACCACCCTTGTTCTTACATGTTTGTTGGGTTTGCTTTATAATTTAATCCCCCAGGAATATTTGTCAGCACACCCTGGAGAGAAGCTTGATGAAGATCCTGGGTGGGCAGACCTGGAGGAAAAGTGGCTCAGGCCTAAGATTCCTCGGCCTGTAATCTCAGAGTTGCTGGCAGAGAAGCGGACCAGATTGGCCAAGGAGGAGGAGGAGGTGAAAAAAACTAAAGCTACCAGGAAACGGGAATCCCCAAAATCTAAGCCTGTTGCCTCACCTTCGACCTCTAAAGAGCCTGCCCAGAAGACACGCAAGAAGACCCCCAAGCAACAGCTACTTCAATTTCCGAAGTCTAGCAGGACAGGTTTATGGGGTTTTACGGTTTTACTAAATAATTGATTTGTGTTCAATAGGGGCATGTTCAAAAGTAAGTGAATTACCCCAAAAAAAACCAATGAGCCAGACTCAGCCAGTGTCATTTACTTAAAGCGTTTTGTTTGCCAACCCCTGCTCAGGAAGTCTTGTGCTGGCGGTGACCTGGAATCATCGGCTTCTTCTACCCGGAAATTCGCACCTTTTCTGATTAAAAAGCCATTGGTTCGGGTCGATTGGCAACACAAATTATTAAGTGTGCCCACTGAAAACTACATCTGTGTGGCATGGTTCTTCAGTACGCACAAGTATCTAGTTGTCTTTGAATTGAATGCCAATGATCCAAATGACAACAGCTGGATGAAACCAATCATTCATATCTCATTCATTGATATCATTGATTCATGTTTCAGAAGTTCCACGAAAGTAGAAGCTCCAACAAGTTTCAAGAGTTTCAATTTTGAAGAAAGCCAGTTCCAGACTGACTGAAGGGATTTGCAAAAACTAACTTATGTGAATATGAAACTTCCAATTTCTATTCTCAAAATCTCTCATCCTTGAGTTTGATGGCTGGCATCACGAGGCTTTGAAGAAGGGTCCTGCGCATCCTATTGATCTTGACTAGCTCAACCATTGATGCATCTCTAAGGCAGGTGCAGACTTTATGTGGAGAGTGAACTTAAAAAGGGTGGTCTGTAGATTGGTTGGTGAAATCGAAGCGAGTCTGTATACTTGTAAACACGACCAAGTCTAAGTGTTTGCTTAGTTAGTATGTGCTTTTGCCTTCCTGCAGCACTCGCTTTGCACCGCACTTGGCAGGTCTCAGGCTCACCATTGGGACCATCGAGCTCATCACTGTTCAGGTGCCTTGGTTGGTCAGGGGGTGGCGAGGCTAATTGCTGGGCCCTTTGGGGAAATGCTTTCTACGTGTTTTAAGTTTTGTTGTGTGTAAAGCGGGGGTTGTTTTATCATAGATTGGTTCATGAACGAATGCACTTATGAAATTCCTGCCTGCAATTGTGAGGTCTAAATGAAATTCATTCAATTTATTTGGTAAATTAATCTGTTCAAAGGATTTGTGAGTGATGACAGTCAGTTTGCAAACCAAATCTACTAAACTGAGCAAACCAAAGTTCTGGTGCCAGAAAAGAGGTCAAAGGTCTTTGAGGTTCTTCTTGAAACATCTACTGACAGTCTGTAAAGGATGATGTCGATGTAGGCTCTAAATTGGGCACCTCCAATGTATGCTAGAATTCAATTCCCTGGAATGCGTGTCATTGTTGCTGTCCTGTTTCCAGTGCCTCTCACTAATCTCAGCCTATTGTTCCTTTGCTCTTTAGATATGTTAGTTGTCAGTTGTACGTATAACATTTACATATACATGTGTATATATTATTCATATATGCATTTGAAGTCCACCCTCCCTGCTTGCAGGTGCCTTCGCTACATCGTATGAGAGCCTATTAATTTTGGCAGCAAGTTGGGCCAACATGATCCTGATCTGGGTGGAGCTTTCAGGGTCAGGGTGAGAAAATTTAACAAAAGCACACTTGGATGAAACAGAGGTGTGTCCCAAAGTAAACCCACCACTTATTGACTTATCATAAAATCAGGGGCTAAATCATAGTTTAGACTGATGTCATGGTTTAAAGTGTTCATTTGATTTGGAAAAATGGCGGGCGCCCTTCCTGTCCTGGGCAGGTTGGATAGGAGATAAACTACTTAAGGATGAAGCATTGTGTTTACTCAAATTCCAACACTCACATTTCTTTTTGTAAAAGCCACCAACTTCATTCAGGATTGTGTCGGTTTGCTGGAAAAAAGAAAAACGTAATCTGTGTGCTTTCACACAGGGACATCTGCATTCCAAGCAATCCAAAGAAATGCAGGTGGTGACTTGGTCAAACATAGTTCTCATGAAAAGGGAATAGTTCTCTACCTTTAACTCATACTTGTTGGTATCGGTGTTTGCACCATGATAAGAATTAACCTATATTACCCAATAGATAACCTATTCACCCTGTAATTGAAGTGCTTTTTTTGGTTTTGGCCGACCCCTGCCTGCATGAAAACGAGAACAGCCAAAACAAAAATAGTCGACCAAACCGAACCAATGTTTCCCAGTGGTAGATTGCCGCTGCCTGGTTCTTCTAAAAGTGAGGAGTGATGGTGATTCGAAGAAAAAGGAATGAAACCAATAGACAAGGGTTAGTTATTTGTTGAAATTAATAATATGTACACAATTAACTGACTATAAGAAGTCATACTACTATTTGTCATGACAGACAGTCCTCACTGCTTGTCTTGCTTTGAAAAGATAAGCAAGCATTGACGACCATTTGAGTTCAGGTACAAGTGAAAAATAGGGTTGAACCAAGCCTGGTTTGTTTGAAACAAATGTGAGACAGCCATGAAAGATAGACGATAATAATTATCAAAAGGTCAGGAAGTAATAGTTATATATCTAGGTATATATATATAATATACATGAAATAGACACTGACTTTATTCAAATAGACAGTATCTGTTAGAAGACTGACTGACTGACTGACTGACCCTGAATTGTCAAAGCATTAGCATTTGAAAGATGAATCTGTTTTTCCTATCTGAATTGAAATGAATGAAGGGAGTCCTGACTGCAAAGAATTCAGAATGGTATCGCTATTGGATGCTTGTGTTCTATTAGTGGATGCCCAAATGTTTGGTTTAAGGATTTGTAGTAGACTCTATCGGTGCCTGCCTGTTTGCCATGGGAAAATCAACAAAGAAAGACGTCAAGAAGGGAGCTAAGGAGACCAAAGATAAGGGGAAGAAAAGGGTTTCAAAGGAACATAGCAAGAAAAAGGTTCGGAAGGACTCTAGCAGCTCTTGCTCATCGTCTTCGAGTAGTGATGAGAAACCAGAAGATGTCCAACTGACTGAAACAGTCGCTGCTGCGTTTGGTTTGATGCTTGGATGCAGGGGAAGGGTTTTGTGTGCTGATTAGTGATGGATGTAGCCAAGCAGTTTGAAAAATGAATAGTGGTATGTGTCCATATTCCAATTTTAAGGGTTGACCTTCAAGTAAGACAAGATTGTTTAAAGTAACCTGCCTGACGGGAACTGATAGCTTCTGGGAATAGTCGTAGAATTGGTCATTTCAAGTGTTTGTTTAAAACTTCTTTCTGTTTTGATTTATTTGAGGAAACCTAAGACCTTGGCCCTTTCTGGAAAAGTTCAGAAGATTGCAGATCTGCGGGTGTACTATCTTTGTACTATTCTCGGTAGACAGCATGGCTGTCTCACCGAGAATGCACTTATGAAGTGTGGCGGTGAGATTTATGAACTTCAACGGAGGTCTTTGGCATCAATGAAGTTGAGGGATTCATCGAACTCATTGCAAGTACGTGTCAAATTAACCAAGCAGCTGACTACTTCTGAAAAGCGATGGCGAGATAGGCTGCTCCTTCTACTTGAAAAAGGCCATTTGGTTTTCAAGAACAGTGACTTTTAATAGTCATAGTTGGTGTTGGCAAGAATGTTAGTCCAAACAATTTCGCTGTTGGATGAACAAAGTAAGTAATGTATGACTATGACAGTGACAATTGATTGGGTCATTTGGGTTTAAGTTTATCCTTCCACCCTGAAGTTGCTGGCATGAGTGACATGACGGTGATTGGTCAGCATCAGTCTCTGACATCTCTTCGCAGGCATGGACTCAAAAGAAAAATTATAGATGCTCATTTGGTGGTTTTTGGTTTGTTTCAAGCTAGCTCCAAGTGTCCAGTGTCGAATCGATACTAATACTAATGATATGATGATATGTCAGTTTCTGGACACGAATCATGTCTTAAAAAACCATTCTCCATAAATGATTAATAATGAATCCATTCAATGGATGTTGATCCAAATTGGTTCATCTCAATTCTGTATTTGTCAGCTGTCCCCTCTAGGGCAATCCAAGCAGAAGTGGCACAAAAGCAGAATGATGAGGAACACAAGGTTAGGTGGAATGTGGATGTGAAGCAACTGGTGTCTGAATTGCAGGAACAGGCCAAGAAGGAGTTTGAAGACATGGCTAAGAGTATTCCAGCAGATGAATATGAAGATTCCACCACAGTCCCTTCTTCCAAGTCTCGCCAGCATGGTAAAAAAAACGGAAGCAAGGATCGCAGTCTGAGGAGTCTGATGATTCCTATGCCCATCGTGGTAAGAAACCCTCTCGTGCTGAGTCTGTTCGCCCTCGAGGTTCAGGTGGCAGTGACGGCGAAGAGGAGCCACCCAGGATGCGTGGATCCAGGGGCAAGGTCTGGTCTGGGTTTGGAAACATTGGAACAAAAGGTGTTTGCTTGTTCCATAAAGGCTTTTGGTTTCACATGCAAACAAAGGGTGTGGTTGTAAGACTTTGAACATTTGCCTGCAATTTGCCTGTAGGCAAGGTTTAGGTTTGCTCGTAGGATTGAATGATTGACAATGATTTGTTTGAGTGCGTGTTATAGTCAAAAAAAGGTGTTAGATATCCAAAAGAATCAAGATTGAGCACACTGGCAGACTTACAGCTTGGTTCAGAATGCTTCTTACCATTTGTTTGGTGTTTGCTTTCCAGGCGATGGTTCCGCTAGCAGATGATGATCAGCTTTTTGGTGGTAGGTTTCGACAGAAGGGCCGTATCGCAGAGTCAAATTCTACTCCTGACAGTCTCAGAAATATTTTGACTGCTCCTGACCCAAGTGCAGCAGAAGAAGCTATCTTCAAGTTCTTTTCCCCAGAACTCAACACGGTCTTCAAAAACTGTGCTGTCAATGAGCAAGTTCTTTTCATGAAGTTGATCCACTCAGATGGGATTGATACTCGGTTATTCATGAGTCGAACAAAAGATATGAATTAATGTTTATGATTTGGAAATCAGTTCTCAAAGGAGTAGTGGTTCTAGATCCCCTTTGCATGTTTGTATCTTAGGACAGTGTGGCTGACTTCTTTGATGCGGTTCGAGGAGGGTGGAAACCGACAGCCGAGTGTCTTGGGGCCCAATCCCGTGAAGTATTGCAGTGCATGACTTGGAAGGGTAAGCAATGCGCTGGTCTTTTTGTTGATCATATTGCAGAGAACCAGGACTGCTATTATATCATAGTAATGAGAAAGTCCACCCGAAAAACACCTTTGAGGGGGACAGTTTTGGGCCTTGTTGAGGGTGAGGAGTGATGGTGAGTGATTCGAAGAACAAGGAATGAAACCAATAGACAAGGGTTAGTTATTATTTGTTGAAATTAATATGTACACAATTAACTGACTATAAGAAGTCATACTACTATTTGTCATGACTCAATGACAGACAGTCCTCACTGCTTGTCTTGCTTTGAAAAGATAAGCAAGCATTGACACCTTTTTTGGACTCTTTTTAGGCCTTTTAAAAATACATATTTAACCAAGAGGTTTTTTTGTTTAGATACTTGGTCATTGGTGGATGTGTTTGTTGGATTGACATCCCACGCCCCAAAGGTTGAAGGCAAACATGCACCTTCCACTCCACCTCCCATGTTACCACCCAAAAGAAAAAATTATTGGTCGGGTAAACATGCCCCTTTCTCTCAGGTTTACTCTGGGATAAACGCCAATGATTGGGTTCAAGGTGTGTTTGATTCCTGTACATGGTGCAAATGTAATGTATTCATAGTGTGTTGGTATACGCTCCAACATGGTCCTGGTATTAGACCATACCTGACCATAACTTAACTATCTTTTTGCTGTCATGTTCTGAACAAAGTGATTTCCATAATCTTTGCTTACTTAGACTTCTGGGACCCTGAAAGGATTCCTTGGAAGATCGCTACAGAAAGGCGGCGTCTGCTAAAACTACTGAAGGGAAGAAACCAAGGAGGGCCAGAAAACGCAGTGTCTCTAGAAGTACTATTGGCCTTTCAGAAGGGGGCTGGTCTACACCATCCTACCTCAAGTCTGATCGTGAAGTTTCTCCCCCCAAATCTCGTGAACCTAGGGGATCAAAGGTTGAAGGGGTTTCTGTGCTTGGTTCGTCTTCACCTCCACGTGGGCTTGGGCAAATCGAATTGCCGAAAGATGACGAGTCCGACTGAGTCTGAGTGGTGTTGGTTTGGCTATGTTTATCCCAAGGTTTCTTAGGGGCCCATGAGAAAGCCAGATTTGCCCAGTTGTCAGCAAATACATTTAAAAAAGACTAATTATATGTTGTTCATCCATGGTCTTCCAGTTTCCAATACCTAGACTAGATTGGAGTTTGGACTTGTCTCCATTGATACCTGGTGAATTGGGTTCCTGGGAATTCCTGTGAGTTGACTGGATGGTCACTTGGGAGCTTATGATTAGAGGATCATGGTTTGATCACGTGCTCTAACTGCAAAATTGCTGAGTGCTGAGTATCCATTTGGTGAGATGAATTGTTTGTTTCATTTGCAATCTTCCAGAAGTCACTGCTTGGTGATTCATCTATCTTTGTATTCTTGCATCACCCGGTATGTTTTGTTTTTCATACTCTGACCAGGAAATCTGGGAAAGCATTGACCTGGAATTGACAATTGACATGATCCACCCAGATTAGTTTCTGTTTGCTTAGGAGGAGGCTCAGACTTAAGTACCAATTGCGGTTTGTTCACCCAATCATTCAGCTGAGCCATGGAAACAGCGAAAGATTCCAAGGTGAGTCTAGTGATGGGATACTAGAAAGTTATTTAAACAAGTTTTTCTTTCCGCTTAAAAAGGTGTTACTGAATTTATTTTCCTCATGCTAAAGTTCCTTCCTGACAACTTAACTCCCCGACTTGTTGGGCCCAGGAACTGTATGGAGTGGTGGTCTTATTCCTGACGACAAGTACCTGGTCAATGTCTCTGGCGAGCAGAGCGGAGAAACTGGTTTCCGATGCATGGCCGAGGTGGATAACCCTTTACTTGAGGCATTGCTGCTATGGGTGTATCACAAACACTGCTTTTATGTTGAAGGTGATGATGTTGCTCACTTCGAGCAAACAGTTTACATTGTAAAGTCCCAAAGTTTGCAGCACTCCCCGGAATGGATGTGTGAATTGCAAGTGTTTAATGTATGGGACCAAGAGGTCCAACGTGTGACTTTTAAGATCAAGCAGTAAAAACCTTACTGACATGCGGTTGTTGGCATGGAATTGAAAAAGAAAAATAGACCACTCAGGGATGGTGAGGTTCTTTGCGGGGGCTTTCTGTTGGAAACATATCAAGTTTCTTTACCATCACCCCACTTGTGGAGGATTCATTAGTGTGAACAACTCAACTAGTCTAGTTGCAGGGTTGATGAAATTAAATGAGTTCATTCAAATGGAACAATTTCAATTTAGGGGCCTGAATTTCCCAGCTCTATGTTCTGAGTACGGAAAGGGTGATGGGAAAGAATGATGGTAAAACCATTTTCAGGGGCTACAAATCCTACTCGGGGAACTATTCCTAGTCCGGGGCTGGAAACAGGAATCGTACTCAAGGGCAAGCATCGTTCTCAGGGACCACAATCGTTCTCAGAAGAAACAAACGGTCTCAGGGGCAGGAAACGTACTCAACACACCGATCGTTCTTCAGCCAAAAACCGAATTGGAACGGTTAAGAGAAAAAACATGCAAAGGAGGATCACTGCAATGAATGTGGGATTAGACTAGTTTTGCAATACGTATGGCAAAAAACGATCGTTCTCAGCTTTGCATTCTTTGGGTCGGTTTTGTATTTTTATTGTCGGATCGTGACTGGGACCCATTTGTACCTTCAACCACTGAATGTGTGAGTCTGAGATAGGTGTATCTCTTTAGGGAGCCCAATCCAACACCCCTGAAAAACGTTCTCACGGCTACATTCGTTCTCAGGAAGGACAATCGTTCTCAGGTAGGACCATCGTACTCAGGAAGAACCAAACTTTGAGAAGGATGACTGTACATTGATTTTCCATGTATGGTTGTTCCATATTTTTTTCTTTCTACTTTGGAGCCATCTTTGTTTGTAATGGAAATTAGTAGTATATGGGAATCTTTTGTAGTATATGGTCAACCATCCTGTACTGAAGTCTGTTGTGATGGTGGTTTGGCTTTGTCAGCTTTTGGGTCCAGGTGCACCACGTAGTTAGTTCCAACCCTCTGACTCTTTTTGTTTCTGATGTCGACTACTGCCGCCGAACCTCCTGCAAAGCGATCCAGAACAGCTCGAGATGAGGGCGAGCCAGAGCCTGAACCAGGTGATCAGGAGAAAGGGTCTATCATTGTGATTCCAGAGGACGACCAGCCACCAGCAGGATATGCATACCATCACATTTTTACTGGTCGAATGCTTCAGCCTTACAAAGTGGTGCTTGTGAGACAGCGTAGATATAAGAAGTACAGCAACCCTGATGATGTGTATAAATTAATCCCTCGTGATGACCCTTATTGGTCGGAGGATAGCCAGCATGAATTAGAGTGTACTTGCTATTGCTGTGAAGCAATTTGGGAACCTCTAGATGACCTTGAAACAAAGTAGTTTGATGGTTTGGATTTTAATCCCTAATTCAAAAAGAAGGGGATTTCCCCTTCGCATTTGGTCGAACCCTTTTTGTACTTGGCAATTCGAAAGTGAAATCTGGATGTGAAGACTACATGCAGTGGTCCAAAATGCTTGCATTCTGCCTTGAAATTGTTTCCTGATTTGATGATGTTTGCCGAAGTGTTTCACAAACAGTGGTTTGAAGAACAGCTTTACTTACCACATTGACATTATGTGTGTGCAAGTGGTCTCGGTGAAACTGAAGTGATTGATTGTTCTGGGGTTTTGATTCTAGGCTTGGATCATTCAATCAACTGATGTTGAACACTGGTGAACCAGAAAGCATGTTTCCCCAAAGAGTGGTTGTGGGCTCGAGTTTGGGGTAGTAGTTGGGAACCTGCTGCTTGGGGGAAAACAAGCAGCGGGATAGACCCAATGATCGTGCCCTTTGATTCACGCGAAGTGGCGGAGCCCTCTTTCAACAATGAGTTGCCCAAGCCCAAGCCTTCTGACAAGCAGGATTGGGGTATTAAAACTTCACTTTGTTGAAATCCTGAATAGACAGGAGTGAAAATCATCTATAATAATATGTTTCATTGTTATTATAGATATGTGTTCCCAAAATGAAAGAAAATATCGGAGTCTAAATATAATTATACTCTGCATAGCTTCTTCCCACTGAATTGTGACACAGAGTTTCCTGAATCCAAAACCGTTCTGCCAGGATGCCTGGATGGAAGATGTTCAGAAACTCTTCTCGAAGGCGGCCTTTGAGTATGACGACATGGAAGGTCAGGATGATGGTTCTGATCCTCGGAAACAGGATGTGTTAGAGGTGAGGCGAGCAATTGCAGAGAGATGGATCTTTCTGTTGGGTTGCAAGGGCAATGTACCCAATGCCCACTTTGATATGATGGTTGAACGTATGAAAGAGGGAGTTTTGATGTTGACTGAGATACACGGGGGTGAGATAGCCTTTTGCCCAGAACCGAGTGAAAGTCAACTAAGTCACATAGAAGAAACAAGTACTAGTTGCAAGACTGCTGGGTGTTTGGGTGATGGGAGTGACGAGCCCAGCACTAAAAGTGGCAGCAGCGTTTCAATGGTCCCTCACACCTTCAAGTTCTTGCGTGTGGAGACATCTGGCAACGCTGTGTGGACTTGCGTTCAGGTTGGAACTCTGAGGGTGCACATTAACATGGGCTTAAATAGATTGGTTTATGAACACTGCTAAATAAATTACCACCAGTAGATCTTGTAGGTACATGTCGCAAGACAATTGGATAGAGGGCCTATGGCTTCAAAACCAAAAGTTGTTCAGTGGCTGGTTGAAGGACAATCATCCAGTAGGCTTGTTCATCAAAGGACACTTCATATATGACTGACTGTTATCATTACAATCCAGGGTATCCTTGAAAAGTTCTTGCATCACAAGGGTGGACACCAAATAGAACTCTCTCCTTACCAGTATCTATCAAAGTTAGTACTTGGAAGGGATTCCCCCTTGACCCTCCAAAAACAGCCTCCTTACCACAGACTTTTAGTGGCCAAGTATCCAAAGATATCCTGTTTCCAAAGCAAAGGCAATCATTGCATCCATGTTGATCCTTAGCTTTAGTCTTGCAAAGGGGTACACAACTGACTAGGACCGGGAGAGTGGCCAGGAAACCAAAACATCAATCTACTGTTTACACGGGGAAAGTTAAGATCCCAATCCCAGTTGTTGAAACATGGAGCCCCACTCTACAAATGGCCAGGTGCCTGAAGAGTGGTCTGTGGATGGCTATCGTAACTATTGGGCTTGTAGCGAGTGGTGGAACCTGAAGACAAAGTGGACCCAGTGGTACACCAAATCTTATCAGGGCCATTGTTTGGCGTTGTCTGGTGAGATGGGGCTGAGTGTGGGACATGTGACTTTGACAAAAATAAACTACTTTACAAACGACTACTTATGTTAAAAGTGTGATCTTGTCTATTTGAACATGTGTTGTACAAAGAAAAAATCTGATTTTGCTTGATCACTGTCATTGATCTGTAAAGTAGTCTGATCCACACATGTAAGGTGATGAGAAGGCAAACCTACAAAGGGACCAACAGCATTACGCATTCTCTTCCAGTTGATGCAGTCAGTACTATTGGGATTGTGATAGTCCTCGGCACCATTTTACCAGCTACCAGCTTGAGCAATGAATGTGTACAATGCTGCCGGAACATCCTACTCTCCCTTGAAGGTTCTGCTCCAATCAAGGAATTGGAAATCCCTTTCAGCAACAATCGCTCTATGAAGCTTGAAGCACATTCTGGGGGTAAATTCAAAGTCTCGGAGATGAAACCATTGTGGAAAAAACTTGGTCTAAATTTCCAGAGGCTCGGTATTATTTGGGTAGAAACCCATGTGACAATTTCCTCCACCTTGAAAGTATAAACCCCAACAAAGTCCTTTCATTGAATCATACCTTGTTTTCACAACTGTCCCTGGGAGGTTTCAAAAGAAATTGCCAACAACTTCCTTGGAAGTCTCCCTGGCAGATATCCTATGTGGTTTGTTTCGGGTCAAAGGCGATGCCCAAAACCAAGACCTATCTTCACCTTACCATGGATTGTTCAAAAGGCTAGTTCATGCATTTGCCCAAGGAGCTGAACAATACCTAGAAACACAACTCTTGAGCAGTTGCCCGGATCCACAGGTCAATGCCAGAGTGCATCCATTCTTGAAGAGTTCAAGGAGTCGTGGAAACAAGGCCTTGGAGATGAATCTTGCATCGCGATTTTCCGCCCGGGGGTCTGGGTATGTGTCCTTGAAGGATTCCAACCTCTATGAGTTAGGAATCTGTTCAAAGAAATCGTCATTGGGAACTCGTACATGTGCAGAGTATGCATGCAGGGTGCTTATGAAAACAGCGTCGCACTTTGAAGAAGTGGTATCCCTCACGAAGAACATCAATTTCTGTTTTGATGCAGCAATGGTGTCTGAGCAGTCAGTTTCCTGGTTGATTGTGTTTCTGGGTAATAGGTATCTATGAGTCTATTATTATTTTGTTTATAAGTACTGTTTGTGGTTTCATTTGTTTAGATAAAAAGATGTTTAATACCACTTGTGAAGATCAATCAAATGATACAATCTGAAAGCCACAAGCTATGCCTTCCAAGCCTCGCCTAAGGTTCTCAGTGTCATATTTCGCACTGGTAACATCCACTTTGCCGGCGCCACCCAGCTTTTGCCCCTGAACATAACCAAGGAGCAGTCCAAGGAAGCTTTAGCCACTTTTGCAGCAGCAGTTGCAAAGCAGTTTACCTCACAAGGAAAAACACCGAAACTGCCAGCTTCCAGTTTTCAGTGGCGTGAATTTCGTACGGCCACAAAGAATTTGCTATCTGCTGTGGCCAACGCTTTGCAAGTAGCATTACCTTCAGGGTTTTCCTTTGCCTCTTGCATGCCACAAAAGCAATTGGTTCCCCGTGGCCCCAGAGCTGACCGTATTGAGCTTTTACCCGAAGAAAGGGAGATGTTAGGTTATGGCCATATGCCCAAAGATGCGAAACTTCATTTTGTCTACAACTATGAGTCCCAAACACGCTGGGCAGACTTTGTTGAAGATCGTAGTTTCTTCAAACTCTCCTTCAGTGCCGATGAAGGTACGGAGGCCAGGGGACAATAAGAAGACTATTCCTGGTAGGTTTTGTAATAGCATCACCTGATCCAAAAATAGAACGTAACTTGATTTCAAAGTTCTTAAGTAAATAAAACTTATTCTAACAGAGTCAGAGTCATCTCCCATTACAATTGCACTTTCTTTCTAGTCCCAAATTGAGTCGATACCAACATGATGAAGTTCAGGATAAAATACACAAAGAAAGGACTACATAGAGTTATATGCTGATCCTTGTAAAGTTTACTTGTATGTCTGAATTTTACATTGAGTTTTAGATATGGATCCTTTCCTTCTCTCTGGTCAGGGGTTTGTGTTATGGCAACACCTTAACGCAACTGGTGTTTGGTCAGTATTCTGGGCAGATGGCCTTCACAAATTAGCTCGCAAAGCAGCCTACGCCATAAACATGAATGCTGATGCAAAATCCACACTCAAAAAGCTTACGAAGGTCTTCAGAATGTCGAGAGGCCCTTTTGGGTCTGGTAAGTTTGGGCGACAACTAGCAGATGCTCGAGGTTTCCTTCTTTCAGCCCTTCAGGAGGGGAATGTGGACAAGTCTCTAATTCAATCCTGGCTACCTGGAGTCGCCCGAGATCAGCGTGCCAATCCTGAGTCTTTCACCGAGAATGATTTGATTGCACTTCTTATCAAAAAACAAGGTGTGATCTAGGGTGGGAGTTCATGGTGTAAACTTAGAAAGGTTTAATCTCTGTGGAACACTGAAATTGGCTCTAGTGAAGCCAAATCCCCAATCGTAAGATTTGATCCCCATAGTGGTTACCTATCCATCTTTCTCTTCAACACCATCATCATCATCATCATCATCATCATCATCATCCTGAATCACCATTGTTTGTTTGTCATCACTGTTCAAATTATTGGATTCTTTCCTGCATGAGGCCTGTCTCACCATCATCATCATCATCACCATCATCATCATCATGAATCATCATTGTTTGTTTGTCACTGTTCAGTATTGATTCTTTCCTGCTTTAGTCCCGTCTCACCATCATCATCATCATCAGCATCATCATCATCACCATCATCTTGAATTACCATCGGAACCTACAATCCTCGAACCCTGGCAGGATCGAATCACCTTCGAGCAGAAGGGCACAAAGACGTGAGGTGGTTCAGTTGGTGGGACCATTCCCATTCACTGGACCAACAATGGCACATTGAATCCCTGGTGGCATCCTTTGGGTTTTGGTGTGAAGGCAAAAACCCATGGGCCCTACAAGCTCCAACTTCCGATGACACCTACAGCAGTAGAGTCTTTCAATGGAATGCCCCTTGTAGAAACAGTGCATCACTTCTACCAAACCATGTGTACTTTGGGTGTCAGGCTCATTACCCCACCTTCGGGTTTTATATGGTCAGAAATTAGCAATTACATGCAAAGGAAATTAATTACAATTCTAACCTTTGTATATGTAATAATAATTGGGGTGGCTTGCTTCAAAAAAGCACCCCTTCGGTATAAAACTGTCTGTCTGTCCCTTAATCTGAGGTTTTGGCGGATGACACAAACCAGGACAAAATGCGATCGATGATCAGTGTGTTTCGGGCTATGAGGATGTATGCTGCTGAGCTGGATCCTGGGGATTAAAAAACACACTTTTTGATTAATCACAGGGATGCCCAAGATATGCACTATTGCTGTTTGGATTTACCCAACTTAGTTTTTCTGTGGTACATGGTTCAGATCAGCTTGTTTCTATCTACCAAGTTTCTCCTTGGAGGTGTTAAGTACGGGTTTGGTGAGAAGTCTAAATCTCTAAGGACAGGGATCTCCAAAAGCAGAGCACAGCAAGTGTCAAGCATGCACTGAGTCTGGCAAGTGGCAAGAGGGTAGAGAAGTTATGCAAGAACCTTGGATTGATAGATTACAAGGTCTGGTTTTAGCAACAGAGGAATCTTTAGATATGTTCAATATAAGTTTAGTATTCAAAAGAATATGACATTAGCGTTCAATTGTTTCAAGAACAATTTATATAATATGCATTCCTTGTCCCCACCATCAATCAAGCATCAGGAAGACGATTGAAGAGTGCACATCCAGTCGCTGCTTGGAACACATCGGGGCTGCCAACGATACCCCGGAATCAGAGGAACTGCTGCTTTTCCATGCAGGGCTTCTTGCTTTTCAGCTGGGGGCGATTGAGCAGTTGCAAGATTATCATACATGTGTTCCTTGGAAGATGGTGTTAGCGTTGGACCCCATGCATTGGAATCAACTTCTTCAGGGAATGGAGGAAACATGGGACTTTGTCATCAATTGCTGTGACTACATGAAGCCCACAGACCCTCTCTACTATGAGCTTAGCATCTGTCGGTTCCAGTGCTTCAGAGATTGCATGACTTGCGCAGAGTGTCTTGCTTTTTGCTTTATGTTTTGGGGTTGGCAGTCTTTTGGCATTTTGTTGCCCACCATTACTTATCATTAAAGTATTTGAAATGAACGAATGAATGAATGAATGAATGAATGAAAGAATCGAAAGAATGAAGGAATGAAGGGATGATAAAGGAATGAAGGAATGAAGAAATCAAGAAATGAAGGAATGAAGAGATGAAGCAATGAATGAGGAATGAAGAAATAATGAAGGAATGAAGGGATGATAAAGGAATGAGGAATGAAGGAAGGAATCAAGGAAGGAAGGAATCAAGGAATCAGGTTGACCAATTTAACTCCTTTGTTTGTCATTGAATTTCAGTAAGGTACTTCGAGTTCAAGGCAGACAGGATGCGGTCACCTGCTTCTCTCCCTTTCGAAGAGTGTGTGCTGTCAGTGCTTGGACTTCCCGGAGGAAAAGATCCACCCAGCTCCATGCTTAGCTCGCTGGCAAGCGAGCTAGCGTTCAATTCTCTTCGTGACGCTTGTCGCAGACACGCCAAGCAGGAGCGTACTTCGCCAGCAGCGATGCATGCAGTTGCCTGGAAGTCTGCATCTGTCAACAAGTTTGGATGCGAAACTTTGAGCCTGAGTGACCATGACTGGTCGAGCCCTCTGAAGTGTTGTCAGATCAAGAAAGCCATTCATGCCAACCATCGTGCCACAGACCGTGAACTTGGCATCTCTGCCGAAGGATTAACTCGGCACAGGGTTAACAAACAGTACACCAAGCCTCACATCTTCACATCAAGGCTGCACCTACTTAAGGTGCTCACTCGAGTTTTCAAAGATTGCCCTGGCTCCATGGAAGACAAGCGAGTTGCAGTCAGCAACACCCATGCATCAATGTGGATCAGCAAGGCGGTCCCACTGCTATGGTTTGTTCAGTTTGCAGGAGGTCAAGAAAACCCTGACCATGCACAGTTGGTGCACAGAGCAGGGCCCTTCACTGTTGGTTGCCTTAAGTTGAGAAAGGCTGGCGAGGTGTACAGGGTTGAGAGTTCCCCATTGTCATATATCCTTGTGGAGACCTTGGAGAAGCTTGAGTTTGCCAAAGCGAAGCCATTAGTTGACAAGGATGGCACTTTGGTTTGGGGGAGAGACAGCACTTGGATGACACTAGTGGACTGGCTTGCAGACTTCGGCATCTTTAGTGTTGCTCCACAGATGCTTCTGGGCATTTGCAACAAGATGAAACTTCAGGGGTGTGGTCGCCTCAACCACCCACACCGAGTGGAGCTATTCTTGAAGCATCTTGGCCGGTCAGATGAGTGGGTGCAGCATGTCCTTGAGAATTTGGAGCCATGGGAGAGGAAAAGAAAAAAGAAAGCCGAGGATGAGGATGAAGAAAACCAGGACAGTTTTGTTTGATTGTTGGTTGGGCCTTGTCTTGTTTGTTTTGTTTGTTTTGTCTTGTTTGTTTGTTTGAGTGTCTTTGTTTCTTTTGTTTCTTTGTTTGTTTGGTTTGATTGTTTCTTTGTTTGTTTGTTTGTTTTCACTGTTTGTTTGTTTGTTTGTTTGTTTGTTTGTTTGTTTTGTTGTTTGTTTTGTTGTTAGTTTGTTTGTTCATTTCTTTGTCTGTTTCATTCACAACTTATCTTTCTTCTGTTTCTTTCTTTGTCGCCATTGAGTTGTCAAGGTGAAGTACTGTAAGATCTAGAAGGTTTATGTTTTGACTTGATATTATTCATTGAAAGATCCAATCCCGAATGGATTCAAACTATTAAAAAAAACAAATTTGGTCCATAAGTTTTGTTCCAACCTTGACAATTTAAATCAAAATCATTTGGGATTGCAAATAATGTCCCTCCTTGCATCACCATTGAATCTTACACCCATCTTAAACTATTAGGTACCCCTTTTTTTTGTGGTTCCAGCTTTATCAGCTTTACCTCCAGGATCCCTTTGACCATCTTGAAGGTGAGACTGATGCTGAAGAGGTGGGCGAGATTCAGGAGACAATGGATGAGAATCTCCACGATCAAGTCCAGCAGGCAGCGCAAGACATGCAGCCAGCAGAGGTTGAGAAGCCAACTGACGCTGATGTTGAGATGAAACCTGCTGATCTTTGGCTTTATCTAAGAGAGCTTCATTCATTTGTTTTGCAACCCGTAAGATTCTCAATTAATAGGTTTGTAATAAGGGAGTTTCATTCATGAACAAAACAACCCCCAAACTAACCATTAGGCTACTACAATGACATGACACAGAACTTGCTGGGTGATGAAATATTAGGATGATATTCTGGTACAATGTGTTTAACCTTTTGCTTCATGAAGAAAAATATTCAGTATTAATTATCTGACAATGAGGGGTTTTTGAATCTGTGATTTATTTCTGGGTCCCTTGTAGCTGAAGGAACCTGAGCCAAGTCACGCTGATGAGTCTGCTGAGAAAGTTGCTCGACATAAAATTGGATCAAACAGTAACAGTTTATCTTTGGCAATGCCAGGTGGTTTGCTTTTGTTTTGGATCAACTTTAACAGGCGGTGAACATTTACAAAGGCTGTACTTTTAACCTTTCCTTCCCAACAGACCACTGTCAGTCTGATCTTTTACCCCTGGAACATCTAAATAACTAAAATTTATGGAGTTTTGATTGATCAACTCAAATAATATCTAAGGACCCTCGATCTGATGTTGGTAAGACCCGTGGGGCAAAGATTGAACGTGGCTTAGCAGAAGGCGAATTCCCACCCAGTGTGGCTTGCCACAAAGGCTTCCCTCAAGGATCATCTCCATTTCTACAAGCTCTACTTCCGGGGAATTTCAAACATGAAAACAAACGATCACGTGCAGTGTCATATCTTAAAGATGGGGACACACCGATGCCACGTGGAACTACAAGGACCTACCAAATGGCCTTACAGGCTGTTATGGCTTGGAGTTGGGAATGGTGGAACTCTCTGTCAAGTGAACAGAGGTCTGCTATTCAAAGTGCCAAGAGCACTGCTGGTGTGGGGTCAACTTCCAAAAAAAGGAAAGTTGCATAAAGCGTTGACAAGTGAAAGTGTGGAAAAAGAGATGTTGATTGCTGCAGTGCTAGCAGAATGGGATCTTGAACATGTTAAGTTTTATCTTCACCCATCCCTATATCAATTGAAATGTAAAGTGCCAAAAACCTGCAAAGAAGGCATATCACCATTGAATGTGGGATTCAGCAGTCGAAAACTGCTTGATTTTTTTTTTATCATTTCCATTCCATGTTTCCCTTACACCCCCGAAAACTAACATGTCCCCCAAAAAGGGACTATTTCAATAGGAAATACATCTTCCAACCATTGGTTTTCAGGGGACA
>OMLO01001000.1_pt1 | contig 20738 bp, 9 predicted proteins | sample 1674811 | NCBI WGS metagenome assembly OMLO01 (sample SAMN06265003, study PRJEB25207) | coral metagenome | isolation source: Coral host | place: Mexico:La Bocana,Puerto Morelos, Mexico | collected 2008-11-13 | reverse complement strand
TTTATATACCTGAAGCCTGAAAAAGGTACCCCTTTCGGGCGGAGCCTCCCCGTATAGGCCATTATAGGGAGTACCCCGGGGGCTCTCAATGGCTATAACCGTCAATCGTCAATATTTTTCCCGTCAACCGTGAAATAAACAGGCCAATAGTAACCATCAAATGTCCCAGATATCCTTAATGAAGAACTAAACATTGAGGTTATGCTGTTTATAAATGATCTTTTTCATATGTAGCGTAAGCATTTGTTACCCGATTAAAAAACAATAAATATTTTGAGTAGTGTATGAGTATTATATAATATTAAGAGTCAGCTTATTTTAACTAATCCTATCAATAGTGCTTAACCTGAGTATTGCTTGGTATTTCTTCGACATACTTTTAAACCGTCAACATTCAAAGTGACTCTCCCCATTAAGATCTTCCAAAACGAACGTGGAAATGAGAGGTTCCGTAGATTTTCAGTTCAACGGAAAGTATATATACAGCATAAAATTTAAGGATTCCAAAGAGGTTTTCCCTTAAATAAGGCCCCATTTGTTACCCTAGGAAGAGGCCTAAGTCAAACATAGCCAGCCTTTAGAAGGGAAAATTTTCAGGTAAGGTGACCCTAACACACGTGGCAACTCTGTCCCTAGAGGAGCGTTTACCATGTTTGCTATACAGCCAGAAGAATATCGAGAAACAATTGATTCAACTGATATCAATCGCCTAGTGCTATCGAATGATATCGATAACAATCGAGCTTACAGAAAAAAAAGGCATATCGATTGACAAAACTCACTAACAATCGATGATTCCTGTCTTCAGGAATAGCAATTGTTATCCATTGAGACAAATTGGACCAAAACCACCTCACTATATAGTTAAATCTTACCCCTGAGCTTCCCCCGGTGTCGTAAACTACGAAAGAAAGATCGATGTAACGCCAAAAATGGTTTTGTTAGTTGTTTCTGTTTTTGTTATTTTGTTGACGATTGTAAAAGATGATTAAATAAATGGCTATAAAATGACTCAATAAAATTATCAGCAATCGATTATTATTATTGATTGTTACCGATTACCAGTTTATTGATTGACTAGCTACGCCTGGTATGCAGTACAGTTTTACCCATGCTCTAAGGTGACCCTAAAGTCAGGGTAACCCTACCAATTCGTTGTAGACACGTCCATAAAATGCGGGCGTTCCCAAGGAAACCCTTGCACTAGTGTTACCGTACCTTCTTGTAAACAGGGATTTAAATTGTTGTATTTTAGATTACCAGCTATTTCTCGCGAAGGAAAACGTTTATCAAGAAATTAGACAATATTCTTCCTCTGGATTCACGACAGATAAGTCTGGACTATTAATTACAAATAATTATAAGGTTTGTATAAAACACTTGTCTTATGGAAATCAAGCCTAACAGTTTATATAAGCATATTTTACAGACATTTAAAGACCTCTGGTTAAATCTGGTTAGCGTCGGCCCATATTATGACCGGCTATAACAATGCAATTTTTGCTTCAACAGTAGTGCATGGTACCGAACTTCGATTTAGCCTTTTACTGTACAAGGTTCCTGTTTTTGCCAGTAACAGGCTTTACACTAAATTGGGCGATAAAAAAGGAGCTAAAAATCGACTCAATAACACAAATGTCTACAGAATTGCAGCACCAATTGAACAAAACCATAGGTCTGCATTGAAAATTATATTCCTGAACAGTTGCAATGAACTACTCATATCTGTAAGTTCATTCCTGTTTGTGGACTATGACGAGCCCGTATGTGACTAACCTATTGTCCCAGCTGTCTTTCTAGTGCGGTTCAGATATGCTACTGACAAAATAAACCGCTTTTACGCGAAATGCAAACAAGAAACTCTTTGTATTAGCACACAATCCATCAAATTGGTCTTCTTTAAACACCATTTAAAACTCGGCTAAGTCCAATGAACACGATTTCTGATTCAATTGAGTCCCGACTACAATGCTGGTTTTAATTTAAATACCGTGGTAATTAAATGGACAAAATAACAATGCGACTGATGAAATGTAAGAAATTTTATGGTTCACATAGATTGAATGAATTAGTTACTCGATGAAGCCTGACATTTGCCAAATATCATCCAATAAGATGGCTATGAGATCACAATATACTCGTTTGACAACAGTGTCTCTTGATAGTACTTAACTATTTTTAATTAGATTTAAAATTGTGCAGCTTATTATCTTACGACAGCTTCGAGACAGTAATTTCAAAGGCTGTCGTTCCAGACCTATTCAAAATGTCTTTTGTGCAAATCACTCTTTAAAATCTTTTTCACGGAAACGGAATCGTAGCCTAACTTTTAAGAACAATAATTTGGGAGTAAAAACCTAGTATTGAATAATTGATTGATTGTTATGTTTCAGCTGTCAAATGTCACTATTCACCCGGATCTTAGTTTCTATCAATGTCGTGCCCTTTGGGGAAGTTTGAATTATTTTTATAGAAAACAATCCGCGCCCGCCTTGTGAGACACAGGGGAAAATATATGCCAACGAATCTAATTTAGGAGAACTTTCCCAAATTAAATTATTAAAATGGTTATTGTGTAGACTTCTTCAACCAAATAGACATTCATTCATTACGGCTGTCTTTCTTTGGAGGTCATTTTTTCCTTCGTTTATCCTTTTCTTCTTTCTTCCTTTTATTCATTTCTTCATTTCTTCATTCGTCAACTCATTCACCTCGACAAGAAATCATTCGTTTGAGATCTCGTTCTCCTTATTAAGTTCATTTTTGCTGTTCCTATTTCACGACGCCGGACGTACAGTAACACGGAACAGTCGGTTTTTAACCAAAAATTATGAAGGACTTCTAAAACTCTTACCTGAGAGTAATACATACTCTATAGCATTAACTAAATTCAACTATTCACTTTGGAACGCACACACGCTCGAAGCTAATTTCAACTCAATTTGGTTTTAATTGAATTTGTGAAAAAAAATGCTTCAATGCAGAATTGGACGAGAATTTTAAAAGTTTACTTACCAGTTTTCTGACTGCATCCCTCAATTTGACTTAATGTTTCATGTAAAGAAAAACGGAAGTCTTAAAGCGCATTATTTTAAACGGAGTCACTTTACTAAAGCATCCGCTTTTAGGACAAAAGAAAACTACTGTATATATTTGCGGATTTAATAGCGGTTTCTGTGGCTTAACCTCAGAGCATCAATTTTTGTTTCCCAAATTCTTTCGTAAGGTCTGTGGACCGTGTCGGTATCACGTTTGTCATGAATCGTAAAGGCCAAATTTTATAATTGCTTTTAAACTCGTTCCATTATCATTAAACTCATTATTTGACCAGAAAACTAGACTATAAAATCAACTATAGGACTTCAGTTAAACGCGATGCGGTTTTCAACAAGTATGTTTATCGTAGCGGGCTTTCAGGGTATACAATTATGAGTGATTTTGCGCGTTTTCTATTATTGAAGAACAAGTTGTTTGTTGAGGGATTGTTAAGGCCACCTCTCGCACAACTACGGTCGGTCATTCGCTAATATTAGTGTAGTTTAAATAGTAAGACAGATAGCATATACAAGCCTACACGAAGCATAACCTCAATGCTGCTAAGCTGTGTCTTTGATAGTTACCAATTGTTTACCGACTCTCAGTGCTCATGATAGAGCGAGATGCTGAGATTCAGAAGACACCACAGCTAAATACTGCTTAAACACTACAACTAATGGTAGTTTCTGATCTTACCAAACCAAAACACTCACCAGCTTTCTTTGTTCCGTTTTGTCCATTGGGATTAATGTGGAAGCTATGTTTTCAAATTCAACGGCCAGTCACGTCCTCTTGCAATCCTGACAGCTTAAACAGAAAGACTGAAGACCATCTACTCTGTAGGTCACTTTAATCGAGAACACTATGATCCATTAACGCGCAGATATCTCTTCAATTTGAAAACGGGATGACGTTGATTTAATCCTAATTATTCAAGGAAAGACTTCTACAACTTGACTATCATATAACCATCAGTTTATCACTAAACATAACACCATTCAGTCTGCAGTTCTTCCGTTCATGGGTTAACCTTTGTGTCACACTCTTCACTATGATAAGTGTTGGTTGTGATATAAGAGGCCTTCATGTTTGGATCAAACATTTACCACACATGAGAGAGAACATGTACAGACGCAAACTCCCAGCGCAAGAGAAGGAAAAAAATGATATTGATATTGTTTCGTTTGCAAGACATTCTTGAACTGTGCTTGACGTCATTCGACACGATCTGCTTAGTCAAATAATCGGAAATTAATTTCATTGTAATAACCTCTAGTTTCAAATTACTAGGTCATATCATATGCAATTGATATCAACTTAAAACAATAAAATATCGATTGAAAATATTGAATTTCCAGCTTTCTGGTTCCTTTATAAGCCTGTAAAACGAGATGGAAAAACCCCACGCATTTATGATGAGTGTTTCCGGTCCTTCAAGAAGGCAGGCACATTCAGGAGGGCCCGAAGGAATGTTAAACTTGCCTCAACCTTCTGATAAAAAATGATAACTTTAACTATATCGGTGCCTTATCTTTGACTTAATTAAAATGCGATTGCTAGAATAGTTCTACCTAGAAAGAAAAACAACCATTTAAAACGTGAGACTGTAATGGACTGGTAGCTTCTCGTGACGGCACGTCGGGCGGCACGTAAGGCGGCTGTTTGATGAAAAAACATTAACACTATCAACTTCTCTGCGATATATCTACTATTAAGGATTCAGTCCTTGACGGTGAATTATTATCATTTTAACACTTGGTCGGTAAATTTAGCTTGAAAATTCATTTTGCAACCTTTAAACTGAAACCGTTGAAAAACATGCAAAATTTAGACTAACCAATCAACAAATGGCAAAATGCCCCAAGAGGTTCACATCTCTTCGCACCTTTTTCAATTTTTGTCAAGAAATGTTGTTTCTATTCTTCAATGTTATTGGTTTATGTTAGAAAGCTCACTAAATCATATTTTCCCTCACCCCTTTAGAAGTATAACAATGAAGGCGATGATGACCTTAAGCTCAGTTTTTTATTAGCTCTGGGAACGAGGTTTGTAAACCAAGCTGGCACTAAACTCTGGTTGCCGCTACTCCCCCTCCTCTTCCTGGACGGTATTCGGGGCTATCAGAGTCTCCTTTCTCCTAAAACGATTCGCCGTTATACTTACGATAAGACCCAGTATGGCTAGTGTCCAACGAAGTCAACTGTTGACAATGCGGCTCTGAGATAAGCGTTGGACAACTTCTTATTTAGAGAGGAATGAGGTGTAGTGCTGGACAGGTTACAAAGACCTTCAACAAGCTCAGGCCGTGCGAGACCAGTTATGTAATACGAAGTCAGTCATATTTGATTATACCAATAGCGGTTCCTGACAAATATGTACTTTATACACTGTAGGGGAGGTCAGCATTAATCAAACTCCAGACAGTATTGTATGATACAGATGTTTTTATTTTGTCATCTGTAGTAAAATTACTTAACTTATGTTGTTAATTTGAAACACATGTTCACTTAGCTGGTTTCATATAGTTTGTTGTCCATTATCATCCATTCTACAAATTATTGAACTGCATGTAATGCAATTTACGGCATTCATTAGCCTTAATAACGAGTAGGCGTTGACGTTGACAAAGGATTATTACCAAAATCCCTAGCTAATCCCTCTTGGCGAAAATACCCCATCAAACATAGCATTACGAAATGATTTAAGAAGCCCGGTAAACTTCAAAGAAGCAAACGAACAGGCTAATATTTATGTTGGAAGGCCCTTGACCCTACACATATTTTGTTTTATGCTCAAAGACTATGCATGAATTACATAATCATAACGCTTCTATTGTTTAGTTGTATAAGCACACATAGCCGGCCACCTTTTCTATTGTGCCGCGTTTTGTGCAGGATAAACCCAACAAAATCATGCAAAAAACAACTTTGCCAGGTTGCATAATTATTTCCCTCTAAAATTAAGGTGGGGTTTCACCTGAATTTGAGTGAAATTTTAAGAAGTTTAAAGAAGGGATAGAAAGAGGAAAATTATTTTGGAAACACCACCAGACAATTGACCCCAAAGCGAGAGCATCCCAGCCTGTCAGGGAACTGTTTGGGTGTCTATTTTTAGCTTCAAATTGTAATTTTAAAATCACATTAAATCCTCACCATTTCTTATTTCTCTAAATTTCACCAATCCATTGAGAAAAACTTTCTCCTCCCAAATATCCCCAAAAATCACCCAAAAATTTACAAAACTCAGCAAAACATAGATTCGTGAGATGAATGAACAGTTTTTCGATTGCTTGAAACGCGAACGAGATATTCGCATTAAACCCATGTTACGCGACGGAAAAACGGCCTTCAGGTAGAACCCCACCTTAAAAACGCACCAGGCCTCCAGATGTTTCTTTTCTTACTCCTGCATTTTTTGATGACATCATGAACTTTACAGAGATTATTGCGGAGGCTAGAATCGGTTCAGTAACTACCCTATCGGGAAAAGTTGCCAATCAGAAACAGTCACTTCTGTACAAATAACAGAATGATGACAGACAAGTGGTACTAGAAATGGGCACTTACAGTTGTAATATTTTCCTCATATCTAGCCTTTTTCACCCTATATTTGACGGAATTGATTACAAATTAATGGTTCAGTTGTGCCACAACGAGTACAACCATTTTGGAGATGGCGCAGTGGTGAGAGCGCTCGCCTTCCCCGGGCTCGATTCCGGCCCTGTCCCATGAATGGGTTAAGTTTGTTTTTGATACTTGCGTTTCTCCGAAGGTTTTTCTCCGGGTACTTCGGTGTTCCTTCCTCTACAAAAACCTGATATAAACCAAATTCTCTATACTGGGCTCCAAATTCCTTTACGACGCAACCTCGTTCCCAGGGACGTTTCCCTGGCTTGGGAACGAGGTTGAATACGACTATGATAGAAGACCCGCATGAAAACCAGCTAAGGATGATGTGGCTTCCTCTCTAAATATTCCAATTTATTATTGTTTCAGTCAGAAAGTAGCTGTAAATACATTTAATATTTAACCGTTTTGTTCTCTATTACTGATTGTGAACTGTTAGTTGATTGTTAGTTTGTCGCAGCTATCATGCGTATTCAATTAATCAGTCTAACCAGAGAAGCTACAGAAACGTGTGCATTTGCTAACCAGGATTATTATTAAGCACTACAACCCCCGCCAAAGGAGTGAGTACAAACCTGTGATTTCTGTAATTATGAAACCTTTGGTACAATTTGTAACATATGTACATCTCTTTTCAGATCGAATAAACACCTTATTGAATTTATAAGGTTTGTGGCGTGATGCTGGCTTTTTAACGAAACGATTATTTATTATTTACGAAGTACGGTAGCTCCAGTAGTTCCATTTTATCAGTTAGTGTTTAGAGTGGTCTTAGTCGTGCATTAGTTAGGAACAAGACAAGAGACCACAATCATAGTTTCTTCTGATAATGTCTATATTGGAGATTTACAATCTTACCTCATATATATTTTATCTTTTCATTGTATGCTTCACATCAAATAAAATTCACATTGTTGTTTGACTGAACATCAGCATCCCATATACATAAGGCTGAAATGATATCTCTAGGGCTGGTTTGCAGTGTCACGCCATCAAAAATAAAAATCGTAACCAGTCAATAAATTAATTAAAAAAACTGGGATATAAAAGATGATTCATATATAAACAACCTCGCCAAGATTTAGATATGTGCGGTAATTCATTCGCTCGTTATTCGGAAAAGTGTTCCACCCAAATTTATAGAGCTTTGTATGGAGACGCCATGTTGGTGCCCATGCAGATGCCAGATGGGCACCAACATGGCGGCCGTAAAGTAACAGAAATATTATTGAGTTCTGCCATCGAAACGAAATAATATTACTCTAGAGCTCCGAAACATCGAAATTAATACTTCTTCTAGATCAAGAACTGTTTAGTTAGCCAAAACCTGAACAATAACTCATCTTTTGCCCTGTTCGTGAGCGTTATCAGTCTGCCATTTTAATGTAACGCAACGCACAAACTTGGAAATTCAGACCTACTCTATTATATAAAGAGGAACCCTGTCGGCCTCAAACGTTCAAAACGTCAAGTTTTTAGAGGATCTTACATCAGATAGAACTAGAACTTCACAAAGATTGATATTTTTTGGTTTGGAAAATGATGACGTCACATGAAAACCAAGAATTGCGAAAATAGTACTCCACTTCTTCTCTACTCAGTAGTAAAGATGCCATAAATATTTCTTTTATTGTCTGCAGATAACGACAAAAGACACGCCCATCCATATAGCAGCAGACTCATGAGTAATCCCAAAATAGGGGTGTACCAACCTGATGGAAAAAAAGAGAAGAGTCTACGAGTTAATGGACACTTCAATTGATTTCAGTTACGATTAGGGCTCAGACGTCACGGTAGATATTTTGGCCACGTTCAAAATCGTTAAAAAAGTTAAATAAAAATATGAAAATAACAGTTTGCTAAGAAAGAAAAACACCAAAAAGATCATGATAAACAATAAAAGAGCAAGGATGTTTAAGGATGGAGAAGATTAACACAGATAACTAACAAGTAACTTGAAAAAAAAAAAACAATAAATAAACTGAACTTTACAAGATACACAAGCATTGGTATAGAGTTTCAGTGATCCACATCATTCAACGAAACATCTAATCAATAAATTTAATCACTTTGTCCTTTATGTCAGACAAAAAAAAGTTGTCTGTGTTAAATTTAATATTCCAATGAAAATGACAAATTCCAAACTTTGTTATCGTTTCGAGGAATAAATCAAAGCCGAGATATAACCAATGAAGAGAACTGAGCCACATCGTTACTTTATCAGATAGGCTCCGTCCATACTGCGACGGAAAAAATTGAAAACGTTTCTTTTTCTACGGTGAGGCGTGCCGTTCATACTTATCCGTCACGGTAACGGAGCTTTTCGAAAACGCTCTGCAAACCGAGGTAATCTGAAAGCGCGGCTTTGCGTTTTAGTGTGAATGGAACACATTTGGAAATGGAGCTTTTTCAAAGGATGATGACATCACGGTAATTAAATGATTTCCCTGCCCGAACTTTTTTGAAAAATGCAAATCCAAAATGAAAAAGATGTGTCTTCAAAGTGAGACTGAAATTCTTTCGGGTGAGTGTGGCCTCTCAGACCCAAGCAATGCATACTTACGAATTTCATCAAAATACTTTGCCTCCAAACATTCTGATTCGCCTGATTGCTGTTCACCAAGTACAGCTGAACATTCAGCAGTCTCCGAAATAGCAGGCGGAATGATAGGTTTCTCTCGTGCTGGAAGACTGAGGGTTCTTCTTGATCGATGCGACGCTAAAGTTGGAGGAGGGTTAAAGGACTGGCTTCGGAAAGCACGTGTTTGAACATTGTGGGACGGCAGAGCGAACGCGACGCGGTCAGACATTTCGTTACTTCGAACGAGTATCCAATACTGTGAACGATAACAAAGGAAGATGTGTGATAACCTTTTGGTGAGGCCAGAAACAGTGGTTAACGCAAATAATTACTTGAATAAGTTATTGCATAAGAGATTCATACATTTTGGGCAGGTGCACTTTAAAGGAAAATTATCATTCCTGTTTCTTCGAAATGGTGTTTTATCAGGGCCAGCCGGAAAGAACCATTTTTCCCACCATCTGCCTTATCGCTAGAGGTTCCACATAAATCATAATTCTTAACAAGAGAATGAAAAAATACTCCACATTTCGACGTGGTAGAAGACAATATATCATTTAAAAAACAATAATATAAGGGGGAAAAAGAAAAGAAAAAAATGAAAAGAAAAAAAAATTCCCCTTTGTCGTTTTGTCGATCCATTCATTCAAGAAAGCGCTGTTATGCACTAATTTTCTGTCACCGGCGAGACTGAGAGGCTGTGAAATATCATTATTTTGTATTGATCATTAAGGATTCAAGAGAAATCATTTTAAGAGCTGATGAGATATGACGATAAAATAAAAAACAAAAATTCATATCAAAATGAATTTTACCTGAAGAGGTCATTTGCCTGAGGAAATACGAAAACATGTGACGTCAGCAGGTGATAATATCATTATCTTTTGCTTCTTCGTCATTGAGGGCGATACCGTGAAGGATTTAAGATACAAATTTAAAAAAAATACACCCAACAATCAAGTAAATGGAAAGCACTAAAAATTTATTACTGAGAGACATGATAAAATGAGAAAAGATGAACTTATTTTAGAATAGGGAGGGTTATTTTTCACTTATTTCTCAGATTAATTTATGTGAATATATTGGAGCTCTGTTTTGGTGATATCCGTTACTCGCCCGCCGATGTTTGCCACTGGTTATCAGGCTACCCTGTGAAATATCAGGTCCAGATAACCGTTTAGAATCTAAAATTCCTTAAATTCACTAGACAAAAATTAAGTAGAGGCACATTTTCCTGATTGGTTTTCAGGCATCTGAGGGTGGACGCGACAACAACATTGTTTACAACCTAAGTGACGTCACAGAGGGCGATACCGCAGTCTTATTTGAGGTGAAAACTTAAAAGAGAGCAAACCAAACCAAATTGTGGCAAAACAACGCTTAATATAAACAAAACGAAGAAATACAGCGACCTAAAGCTAGAAGGGCGTGATAAGAAAACGCGAGATTAAAAAATTATGTGAAATTTAGTCCAGTGTGACAATATAACTCTGATGTCTTGTTATATCCGGGAATACAGGAGAAATTATTTTCCGCGACTAACAGGATTGGAATCAGAGAGTCATTACTTTAAGCAGTAAATAAATATATCTTAGAAAAAATTGGTACAGTTCGACTGTAATTTCCCCGGTGGATTCATTGTAAAGATTCCGGATTCTTTTCATTATTTTGTGTCCAGATGTTGTTCTGTATGCTTGCCTTCGTGAGAGAAACAGTGTTCAAAACAACGGTAATGACACAACAAAACGTTTAACAAGCTGAAGTCCTTTTTATGAAAAAAAAAAAAGTCTTATTTTGCTAACTTTTTCTTACCTTTCAATGCGCTTCAATTCCAAAAATATTTAGTTCCAAGATAAACTAGCCCTTCCCGCTTGAAATATCAACCCTTCGAGTCAGAACTAAGTGGAACATATGTTCGTTGGAAAATATTCCCGCAGAATGTGACATCACGAATGACGTGCATGTAAATAAATCACGATACCCATCAAGCTGGAGTAGATAATTGATAGTATTATAAGATACTGACAAGAAAATTTCCGACTTTTATTGAAGAATGTTTTTTTAGTATTGAATATATCGACGCGCTTTTTGTTATCAAACCAGTGTTATTCCTGCGCGTTAATTTTCACGGTTTGAATATGGCATAATTAACCTTAGGAAGGAGTTTAATTTGTCATACATCTGCGACTTCCATACACTTGACAGGAAACACTGTTTAATAAGTTCTTATATAAATATTGATTCACGAACTGAGTCTCATGCAGATTAGCTTAAACACGAGCTCCTATTTTCTATCGATAAGTATTAAAACCACGCCATTTAATTTTTAATTTCCCATTCATAAGCTCAAAAGGCATTGACAACCTGTGCAATTTCTCGCACATTATTCTCAGAAAGTATCAGACATAACTGACAATAAAACTATGTCTATCTTTTTTTATCACAACTATTGATTTTCAGACTACCAAATCCTAACCATCAAAATAGACTCAGAAATTTCACACAAACAATTTTTTAGAGCAAGCATTACACAACTGTCTGGCTACTAGTTCGGAGGATTCACAGCTTGATCTCAGCAAGAGACCATGAGGTAAGAGAACACATCCCCCATACATGGGCCTCTTCAAATGATGATCTTTTTCAATCTAAAACTGTGAGGCTATTTTAGGCACCTGATTGGTCAGTTGTAATGACCTAATGACATAATGACCGATTGCTGTTCTGTTCTGCTATGAGAAAATGGCGTCGCTAGTGGGCATCACGTTTGTCGATGAATCGCAAAACTTTGATTTTGAAAAGAGTGGGAAAAGTTCTCGAGAAAAATGGTCCATGCTGCTTTCAGTTCCTTTCCTTTTCAGAAAATGAAATAACTTTTCTCGAGCGCTCATTGCGCTCTGGATGACAAAACACACTGAGAAATTAAACTCGATCAAAACTTTAAATTTCGATTTACGATTTCACTCGATTATGGGACGGCGAGAAAAATCTTCACAGTTTCTTCGCTTTCCGCTGATGCTTTGACCATAGGCCGAGCGGGCATGGGGACGAACCGCTAAAACTAAATATATTTTTCACAGCGTGGCGCGAAGACAAAAATAGATTGAAAATGATTATCATAGGGCACGGGAATGTGTTCTCTCACCTCATTTTCTCTTGTCTCAGGTAGTATCACAGTTCTCAACAGGAACACACTAATGGAATAGCGCGAAATCGTGCAGTACCATTTGATCCTTTCGTGTTCAGTACATCGCGAAGTCCCACCGATCTGCTGTGCTCTTCCTTGTCGGTAGATTATACCCAAAAGTACAGTCAATATGCTCTCACATTTATCTGCTCTTTGCCCCTTGCTTTTTTGCTACAATTAATGTGCTGTCGAATTTTAAAAAAATATCATTGTGGCCTTGTGGGTAGAATATACCCAAGGGACCAGTTAGTATGCAATCGAATTAATATTGTCTGTGCCCAAATCATACATCACGCTCAGTAATATTCAGTATTCTTTTGTGTACAGAATACTAAACCTTTTTTTTTTTACAAATTACAATATGTTGGAGGCGTTTTAGTTCTTTTAGTGACTATGGCTTGCCGAAATGACACTGAGATACCGACGAGTAAATAATCAATACAGTCATTTTGATCATTTTTTAAAATTAAAATGACAAAAACTTCGGATTAACTCATTCGTTCAAGTGCGATAGTTCAGAATTCAAACAAGAATAATGAACAAGCATCGCAGTTTGTAATCATAACTTGTGTGGATCGACTTTTAACTCCCTCGTCTTGTTCTTCTTTTATACTTTAAAGTAATTAAATTAAAAGAACAATGACGCGAGTCTGATTAATAAAAATAGTACTATTAAAGAGTTCATAAACTTAAAAGCATTATTAGTTTGACTGTAATGCGAAATTAAAAAAAAAATGTGTTAAGAAGAACGTCGAGTTGTTTGTAATCGGCTGAATTTTTACTCCGTAGCGCCGAGTTAAGCATGCATTGCAGACGTAAATTTACCGACGCAATGTAGCGTCTTCGACGCAGGTTACGCCGAATCTTACCTGGCTTCTAAAAGCCGGCCAAGCCTGAACACAGATTGACCTTTGCTTCTTTTATGAACTTACCGTGAGTAGCCGTAGAAACGAGCATTGTTTCCGGAGGTTGGTCTCGGCTAGTTGTCCCGAATCCTGAAAGAGTGCAAGAGCACTTGCAAGAGACAATAGAAAATTAGATCTTGTCTGACGCTTTGGTTTTTAAACTATACTACGGAATGAACAAATGAGGCGGCAACTAAACGCGGTGCTACATGGCTGCTACCACCTGAAAGTTAGTAATATTGCCAAGACGAGCTGTGAGCCCATACCTGTATAGTGATGTGTTGACAGCCCATGCATACTCCAGTCTCAGGATGGCACTTGTCTGAGTCTCCACTACACTGGCATGGTACACACGCGACGTATTGCTCCTCCAGTAGGCGTGATTTGTGTATATCCGCTTGCACACTGCTCACAGAAGTCATCTTTGTGCTCCGGAAGGCAGTAGCATGTCGTTGAGGAATTTCAGCCCTATCAAATAAACCCTTACTGTTATTATGATAACTATCGATTTTATCAAAAATAGATCAATATGCAGTGAAGAAAAATATGGCGTGATTTGTTTCACGTTCAGACCAATCATCAAAGTCTGGGGTATGGTCGAATCGAATTTGATTTTGGTTCATTTTCACCCAAACCATAGGTCTACATGCTTATAACTGAGAGAGGAAAAGGGCTTGTTAGTAGAAATATTTTTTGTGCTCGTTTTTAGAGTCTTTCTGGTGAAAGGCTTCTTTCCGAAAGGGAAGAGAGTTCCGATCTTATTATCAGAATTTTGCAGTACAGGTAGTTAAACAGCGTAAAGGATACAACAAGTGTTCAAAGATTGCTAGTTCTAATCCTTTTGGGATTATTTTAACAGGCATTTACACGTACGCCGGCATGTTCAGATATGTTCAGGATTGAACGCTAATAAGATTCAAATTCCCTATGATAAGCATCACAAAGTGGCCTCATTGGTAAAAAGACACCAAAACACACACAATTCTGTCAAATATATAAAGTAATATGAAAATGTCAGATAACCCTACCAAATATGAACTACTAATTGAACAATACTTGCGAATTAAGTCTGTGGTACCTATTGATACCGTGAGCTCGGTGCATAAAAGCAGAGATAAAATAAACTGGGTCAATTTACACACTGCGTATCTTGAGAGCACTTTTAAATAATAATTTAATGTTTCGATAAAGATTCAAAATATAGCATCTTTCCATACAACGTTATGACTCTTAACTTGCCGAAACATTTAAGGTTAACGGAAAGGAAAGGACATTCGTGGTAAAAAAAAAACAGTTCCCCTCGCTACTGAACATGATGTAAAGATAATTCCATAAAAAGAAAGTTCGTTCGATTACAGCTATCAAAAATAAGTGATTGACAACCCATTCAAGGGCTGACTATTTCAATGGCACCTAGACAGCCGTTTACTGGCTTCTACAAGTTTCTTTAAATCAAATGAAATCAATACCAGTCAAAAATTTCCATTACAGAGGGAGTGATGGAAATCTCGGGGTGGCTTTTATTGGGACTGGATTGGCTTTTATCGCTGGCCAAAGACATTTTAAATTGCAGAAACACTTCTTTAAACACAAAACGGTAAAAACGAACGATAAATCGGACGTTTCGAAATAGTCATGACTCTATTGTCAAAGCGATTTTGGCCTGAAGATTAACATATAGTCCGGCAATATATATGGTGAAAGGATTGTGCGATTTTGATAAAAGCACCAAATTTGGCCCAAAGATAGTACTTCACCTACTGATTAATATCTGATATAGGCCCACTTGAAATTCGTCATTTAACGACGATTTTGAAAATGATTAAATTACGTCACTAGGACCCCCCACGAAGAATACCATTTTTCGTGTTTCAAGAGTGTTTTATGTTTCTGTGACAGCAGAAAAGTGGTTTTGAGTGGCCAAAACGAGTCGCATTAACTAAATTTGTGAATATGTTGTTCTCAATATGTATTATCCGATCACGTGACCTGTGACGTCACGAATTTTCAGTGAGTCATTTCGATAAAACCAAAGAAATGTAGAGAATAAAACCATTTTTAGCAAATATTTTCATGATATTGCAGTGCCAGTTGAGCATCCTTTATTTGTTACTTTGTTTTTTAACTGGTATTGAACCAATGATCACCTGACATTATTGAAAAAAGATCCGGAATTAAAATTTGTTTCAATTTTAATACGTAGTATATCCTTGCTCCAACAATCACATTGCCAATTACATTCGGTCTTACACCATTTCTAGACCGCTTTTAACTTCGATCACACTCGCGATCACTCTTTCAACGAGCAAGTTCAGCCCCGTCATATTGTCCATTACCGTCTTTTCTTGTCTTGCACCGTTTCTTAACAATTTTCAATTTCTCTCGCACTCGCCACCAAACTTGCAAAGAGCTGTACACTCAAATTCAGCCTTGACACATTTGCACCGGCCACTGCATCCTTTTTCTAGATTGCACCCGCATTTAAGAAGTTCCTGGCATGCTTTGAAAACCTCCGGGAGGGTTTTCTACAGTGGCTCCCACAGCTGAGGTTCTGATCGTTTCCAGCCCCATTCGCTTGGGGAGGGCATCTCTGGAAATGGCTCAAGACATTGACCCCAGCAATATCCAGCTTGGTACATTGCTCTTTTTATGTGTTGAATTAGGGCTGCTGAGGGTGGTGGTATGTGTTTTCTAGTGATCTCCCTTTTTGTGTAAAGAGTGCTTTTCTTGCCTGATTTAAACTCTGAACAGTGCTGGTTCTGTGATACATAAGAATCACTGAACCGCTCAATGGTGGGTTTTGCAGTTTTCACTACTTCATCTGTTGGACGTTCACTCAGGCGAATAAACGCAGCCGTGACTTCGTTGTACTTCATCTAAGTGGACCATGCTGTGCTCTTTCCCCTACCAGCAAAAGCAGATGTTTGGTCACATCCAGTAAAGGCGTGGAAAAAGCTAAGGGCTTCACACCTTTTTGATTCCAAAGACGCCGCTATGTCGTGTACAGCAATATATCTAAAACTCTTTCCGCAACCAAAGGCAATCCAAAGCTCATCCAGACTTAGTTGAGCAAAGTAGGTTATGGCAAGCACCACGACATCGGTGTCGACGGTTCGCACCATCACTTTTTTGAATCCTTCTTTGCTAGCATCCAATGCATGTAACATAAGCCTCGTTTCCGCTTCTTCGTCGGTACTAGGGGAAATTCCAGATAAATCAACCCTTGATTTCGACAGAACAAAGATATCGCTAGTTAACAGAACCTGTTTTCCTGGAGCTCCACAGAAACGGTTTGCTCAGCTACGTATTTGAACAGTACTGTTTTGTTGTCATCAACTCTCAGAAATGAGCCCCAATCACCAGGAAATTTAACACCAGGCTCCACCCTCCGCCTTACTCCGTTACCTCTGTTACTGCGCGTGTTGTGCTTTAGGCTGTACAATGTCAATCCTGCTTACCATCTGAAGCTGGTTTATGTCATGTGGTAAGTAAACATGATCGACGTCATCCGAAAATGTCTTACATACTCCGTTTCAGCGTATTCACAAGCGCTGCACCACCAATCAGCAACACCTCAACGACAGGAGCAGTCCCTTCTGGGTTCGTAGACAGTTTCTCAACGCTTTTCAGCAAATATGACTTTTAGCCTGATCGCAAGTTTCCGAAGCACGAAGTAGATGGTGGATAGGACAAATTCTCATGGGTGAAGAATAAAGTAATTAAAAAAAATAAGTAACTAAAAAAAATGCTCTACCGTATTATTTACGGGTAACCGAGAAAAGGAAGCCCTTTAAGTTCAATTCTATTCTTGGCGTCTATTTGAACCTTCCGTAAAACTGGATTGAAATCAAATACACTAGAAACTTAAGCTTCGCTAGGATTTTTTTCCTGAAAATGTGTCAATCTCAGAAATGTTGCTCAATTATTATTTTTAATTAATTAAGTAGGCTCCTCTTCACAATATAAATTTACGTCATTGGTCACGTGATCATACAACAGCTATTGAGGTCATCGTTTTTCACAGATTTAGTTATGCTGTTCATTTTTGCTACTCAAAATTACTATACCGCTATCACAGACACAGAAAACACTCTTGAAACACAAAAAGGAGTATTTTTCGTGGGGGGTCCTAGTGACGTAATTTCGTCATCCTCAAAAGTGACGATTTTCAAGTGGGCCTATGTCAGTGATAAGTAGGTGAAATACTATCTTTTGGCCAAATTTGCAGCTTTTATCAAAAATCGCATAATTCACCCAAATTTATGCACGATATTGCCGGACTAATACAAGGGTGCGAAGATTATGAAAATACTTTCGCACGAAAGGAGTCTGATTGCACGTTCTTGTAGCAAAATGGTGGGGGTCATTGCTGTTTATGTCCTTTTACACGATTATGTTAATATATATACACGTGTGTATTCTACATAACGTGCATCACACAGGCCAGATTGAAAACTACACTCTGTTGATTTTGTGACTTTCATGCACACTTAGTTCTCGTTTAAATTTCCCGCTAAGAATACAGGCTTGATGGTGATGTGTACTTTTAGACTCAGATCCATAAGTTGTGCCTTCGCAGTTTCTGCTGAAATTTGGCCTTTAAATGGTAAAATTACTCGAACTGTGTCATCTGTCCCTTTAGATGGTTACAAAGTCTGCTGCTGATCACAAACCTTTGAGTTAACGAAACTTTTGATGGTAGAGTTAACGAGGCTTCTCGGCGTGAAAATCGTCTTCAAACGGTTATATTCGTCGGAAAAATGTGACCAAGACGAAGATAAACGATGTGCTCGACCTAGCATGGTGCTGAGTAAACCCTTTTTGTACGGATTTCTCTACATTCAACATTTTTTTTTTCACAACGCATACTTATTAAGATAAAGGTCCTGTCCACGCGTATCCGGATATTTTTGTCCGCTAGAACACTAAAAAAGGTGATTTCTCAACAGACACTTTTTTTTCATTTAACACTGAAATAAAGAAGCCTCGACTGTGCTCTGTTCTGTTGTAAGGTACACAAGAGGCAGTACGACAGTGAAGTGTAGGGAAATGACGTAGAGAAAAGACGTAGGCACGACAGTGACGTAGACAACAATAACGTTTTTCCCTACTTCTTGAGTGCTCTACCATTCCCTTAGTGCTTTGCAACAGAACAGAGCACAGCCGAGTCTTCTTTATATGTTTTATGAAAAGGAATCCAATTATCTCTCTACGCTTTCGGAAGAATTTTCAAACCAAAGGTTTTTATTTTTCCAAAGGAGTAAAAGTGGCGTGAACCGTCCTCTGTTCTCTGATAAATCACAGTCCTTGTAAAATTTGTTAAACTGATTTGATTGGCTAACGAGACGATAAATGTCAATAAGAGACTGGACTTCAGCTAAGCTGTCAGTTTCGAGTGGCGTTCGAGAGAAGAACGATGTATTCTTAAGGCAAGTAAAGGTTTCTAGTCCGGAGAAATCCGGCCGCGTTGTAGCAATTTTTCATTGGAAATTATAGAAAAAAGAAGTCAAAGCTTACAGATGAAAATGCGAAATTGCTGAGTTATATTTGGAAGGAGCTACAGTTATGACGCTTGGCAGCCGCTTGCAGCAAGATTGCCGGATACAAGTGTCAAAGATGGAAAGACTAGACTGCTCCCACTGAACACAAGAGAGAATATCATAGGAAGCAAGAGCGCCTTTTAAAGAGAGGCGCGGCGCTAAATCGAGCGAATAATGTTATTGAGATGTATGGTTGATGATCGCTGTTATACACACAACTTAAACAGTTGTGAAATTAAAGCCTAAAAAAAATTCAGGCCTGAACGGGATTCGAACCCATGACCTCTGCGATACCGGTGCAGTGCTCTACCGACTCAGCTATCAAGCCATCTGGGAGCTGGTCACATTGTGAGTTCGTAATATACCCGTAGAAAGTGAAGAATGTAAATGAATATATGAAAGATCATATATTTGAACTTCGGAGAAAGATATGAATGTATGGTTGATAATCGCAGTTATACACACAACTTAAGCAGTTGTGAAATTAAAGCCATATAAACCCATATGGCTTGATAGCTCAGTCGGTAGAGCACTGCACCGGTATCGCAGAGGTCATGGGTTCGAATCCCGTTCAGGGCTGAATTTTTTTCAGGCTTTAATTTCACAACTGCTTAAGTTGTGTGTATAACCTCATTGGCTATTGACCCGTAGCCCTTGTGGGCTGCGGGTCTAATTGTTAACTAGTTATTTTAGATGAGGAGTCTTCTGCTTGTTGAGCCTAATCAGTAATTGGAAAATAAATCTGAATCTCTTTATTCATCTTTTTTATTCTAATCTTTCAGTTGCCGATTTATTTCCGGTTCTAAATTGTTGAGATAGGTTGTGGATTGTCAGCCTCTTTAAAAGCTAATTTGAAAGTACACGTTTAAGTGCAGTTTGCTTATGGATGACGTAGTTATTCCTTGAGCTTCCTTGAGTCCTATCGTACTCACTCAATCACTCACTCCATTCTGATTATTTTATTCATTAAACAATTTCCCCTACATCCCATTCTAAGTATTGGTGTTGTCCAAGAGTGTTAAGTCATCTTCACGAAAGTTTTTTTGACAAGGGGGGACTTGAAAGTCGTACATTTTGCCTGATAAATGGAGAGCCTGGAACGAGTTTGCTGAGCACCTTTGAAGATTAAAGTCGGCCATTTTGGTTTCATGTGGGTCAGTTTTTTTCGTAAATATGTCGCTTTTTGACTTTCAGCTTTTGCTCACACGCGGATGAAAGCTGGTAGCGGTATTTATGACTGCGGTCACGAGTCGGTCACAACAGCACGGTCGGCGAAGACTGTGTTTAGCAAATGGAAAAATTAAGCTCGTAGTTTTTTTCGTGTCTAGAGAATTTGATGGTTTCCACTCGCTTTCTCTCCTTATAAAGTCCAAGGTAAGCGTAACTGAGTTGTTGTTCAGTTTGGTTTCTTTATTGCTTGTTTTGCTTTGTATACACACATTGAAATTGTGGCTGTGTTTTAACACTAACTTAAAAGTTAGTGATTAATAATCGGAAGTTCGATTCGAAACCCGTAATTTTTTAAGTTTGCGTTTAAAATCTTCAATTCAGTCTGCAGATTTAATATCCTCAGGTAAGTTATTCCAAAGTTCCGCAGCAGCAACAGAGAAAGCTCGTTTACCATACGAATTGAGATTAAAGTGCCCATAACCCCTGGCTAATATATTTCTTTCTCAAAAGTAGATATATAAAATAAACAAATCCAAGCAGTGAAATGGGATTTGAAGGTAATCCCGATTTTTAAAAGCCGATAGAACTCATGGCTCGCGAGGTTAAAAACGCGCACTACGGAGACTGGCACTAGTAAGTTATGACGTCAACCCGGTATCTTGACAAAACACAACAAAGAAATATAGAGTGAGTTAC
>OMLO01000999.1_pt1 | contig 20741 bp, 15 predicted proteins | sample 1674811 | NCBI WGS metagenome assembly OMLO01 (sample SAMN06265003, study PRJEB25207) | coral metagenome | isolation source: Coral host | place: Mexico:La Bocana,Puerto Morelos, Mexico | collected 2008-11-13 | reverse complement strand
CTTGATGAAAAATAAATGAAGAAGAAATGTAGTTAGATTAAACTGTTTTTACGCAACTCTGTACTGTTTGCGTTTTGTCATTCCCAATATCATTACATTTCCAAAAATTGATTCTCTATTGGCGTTAAAATAGAGATGTTGGCTTTAAAATGTAGATAGAGTACGCCATGTGCATGCAATCTTGAAATTAAAAGAGCGCGGCCTGAAAAAAATCAGTTTGTAGGATGGCCAAAAGAGCAATAAAAAAAGGATGGCAATAACTGCTAGAACTGTAAAATGTTAAAAAGTGTGTGAAAAAAAACAAAACAAAAAAAACAGATTTCGTCCCATTCTGAGCAATTCTAAACGAGATAAGATCAACCTTGCCCTGCAAAGTTTCTCATCACAGCTATCATGAGCATATGTCTGAAAAGGGTTAAAGCCTGATTTGGCTGCTATTGGGGCAAGTAAGGTAATGCAGGTAACCAAAAATGAGTAGAAAAAGGAATTTCCAAAACTCTCATCACTTAAGCTCGCCAGGATACGTAAGCCATTGTTGTGCCCGTAATTTCACATCCAACTGAGAAGGCATAGGAATTGTAACAATTTGAAATTGCGTTCAAGCCTTTTTAGTTTGAAAATTAAAATGAACAAAAATGAACACCAATAGAATCTTTACACCAAAGTGTATCTGGTATAGATTAAATTGTGCGTGTAAAACCCCATAACTTACCTGTCGTAAAGTGTTAGGACACAAGCTGGTAAAAATGAAAAGAAAAGTGCTCATACTTCTCGTCTTTCCCTTTTAAATTTGAAGTGATTACCAAACAAATAGCGCTTTTTTGACACTGTTGATTTGAAAATATTAAATCTTGCCAATTTTAATTTAAGACTAATTTTTAGGTAAATCTTGCAGAAAAACAATATGACCTTTATTAAAAATAGTTATGCTCTGAAAAATGTTTGTTCGCTGAGCAGCAGGTGAATAAATGACTCTAGGGTGCGTCTTTGTGTTGGGTGGATATTTTTTCCAATCGTGAACAAATTGTTTATCTCTCATTTCTGACAAGTAGACTTCTGACAACTTTTTGGAAAATTAAATGTTTCCACTGAAGACATATTAAAACTAAGTGAAAAAAGAAATTAACACGCAATACTCACAAATCGGGATATGTTATTGACCAGATAAAAATGAAATGGCATCCTGATTGCAAATCAACTGAATGTGTCTGAATATGTGTCCGAAGTCCGAATGTGGATTTGAATATATCTTGTAAGCTCTTTGTCGTAATCGGTTTGGTAACGGACTGCGTAGCAATCGAGAATAATTGATTAGTTTAAAATGTTGAATTTTTTCTAAGTAAACAAAAAGGTTATTTTACTTACTTTTTTTATTTCAGCCACCGTTGTTGTAACAGTGGCTACCATAGCTGAAAGTCCTGGGAAAGTAGTTTTGACATTGTCGCAACAATCGCTGGACTTTTCCTTGAAGCCGTCGTAGTGATTGTAAAGATCATATGAAAACCAGAATTAATTTGCTACCGAAACTTATGGCTTTGCTTATGTCTATAAAATAAAAATATATATATATATATATAAAAGACAGTATTTTGCGATCTCTTCAAGTAACTGATAAAGATGACTGTTTATCAATCTGATCATTTTTGGAGTATCAGCGAGTATATATTCATATACTCATATTGAGTATCAATATGAGTATAAAAGGCAACTGTAGAGGGTGTATTTTATAGAAAAACTGATGAGTGAATTCCACGTTAAATTTCACGCAAAAAAAAACATATATCGCACGATATCGCAAGAATCGCGAAGCGATAAGTGCGATATTGGTTTTTTTAAGTGAAAATTAACGTGGAATTCATTCGTCAGGCAGTGAATTTTTTTTGAATCGCATAGCTATAGCCACCTGGGCGAAACTAAACGTTTTCTGTTCTTGTGAACAATGGAAACCCTTTGAAAGTCAATGTCAATGCGTTTTCTCGTAGTTTTGAGTGTTAGTGGCTTTCATATCGGTTCAAAATTTGGGAGACGTTCATGTTCTGTAAATTAGTTCATTTCCAAGGTGTTTTTTTTTTCTTTGCACGAGTTGCATTTTTGTTTTTACGATAGCAACTTAACAATTTTTGCTCGGGCTAACGTCAGCAACATCCCTTCATGCAATTCCACGTTAAATACCCTCCCTTCGATAACTAATCAAACCGAGGGTCTACATTTAGCAATGAGAGTCTATATTATATGGAAGTTCAATATTTCCTTCTATTGCTTTTCCAGAGTAAAGTACAAATCATTCAATAACACAGACAGTTTCAAAATCGTCATTTTATCACCTTCCCCATTATTCAACTATTTAATTGCGTTATTTCTGTTTTGAGACGTCGTGGTTGGTATAAGTTTCCATTTAAAGTAAATGAAAATAGCACTGTCTAGAGCAGCTCTACTATTCAGACCAGCAGAAAAGAAGAAGAAGAATAGAAGAGTGTATGCGCTGATTTGTATCCCATCTTATAACGTTTTGGCATTCTCAAGATCTATACCGTTGTAAAGTTTGTGCATGTCATTGGCGTTTCCATGGCAAGTACGGTTCACTTAAGGCTCTTGGGACTCTTCAAGAATACTCTATTATCTATTACAGTCACAGGGGAGAGAGAATAATTGTAATGTAGACAGGCACGTTTTGTAGCTTGAAAAGGGAGGTTTCTGCTTGTGCTGTAGGTCAAGCGTACATGGCATTCGAGCTATAGGGATAGAGCTTCGAAGAGTGCTCCACACAAATTTTAATGCTAGATGGTGGATCCAAGACGACGGATTCATTCACCCGTATAAACGACGTCTTGACTGAGATATTATTATCACTAAAGTAAACAATTTTAGATGCCTCATGTCATGTATGATTATTGAAGAGTCGACATTTTTTTAAATATACAAGCAGAGGGGCGGGGAAGGAGGGTGGGTGTGCAAAGAATCCGCAAGGAAATGAAACAGTCCAAATAGGGTTAAGAATACTTAACCTGAAAAGTTGTAGTCAAATTGATTACATGTAGTACCTTATCGCATTGTTCCAGACATTTGGTATCGGCCTTCTTCGTGAAGGAAAACAAGGAAAACAAGGAAAACAAGCGTATTGGGGTATAGCTTAATAGACGAGCTAGAGCTCCTAGATTATCGCATCAGATACATGATAGTAGATTCCGGGAAATGGTAAGATATCACGCTTGTTTCTGTCTATACGCTTGAAATGACCGGCCATACAAAACTGCATGTGTTTAGCTCTTATTCACCTGGCAGAGGTCTGTGTGGGAGGATATTGCAGCGAGATCTGTGCACATGACCGAGTTCAAGACTTTTCCATACAGACCGACTGAGCTCAGTTCATAATATGGCAAACTAGAAAAAATTAACTTATTTCATGTAACTGATTTGTACATGCTAAACTTAAATCTGTCAGAGTTTGCTTGACCTCTTTACAATTTTTTGTCATCAGACGATTCGGCACTTCCACTAATATTTTTAATACATTTTTTACCCCCAAAATGCGCTGTACAGACTAGATGGGGAAAATCGAGGCCGCGGTTAATATCGATTTTAGCAAATGAAATTAGTGAATTCGGTAGTTCCGAGTCCTTGTGAGACATCCATATAATAAATAAATATAATCACTTTTGGTCATTGTGAAAAATGCAAATGACATGTTGCGTTATCTTTGTCCTCGCATTTCAATGTTTTAGAAATTGCATGTTATTTCATAGTCGGAAATTAATTTAACAAACTTTTAAAAACAATAAACTAGCGCACCTTTTTTTTATTAAACTAATATGTTGCCAGATCTAAAACTATTTAAATGTAAATTCGTGATCTATTATTTATGATGATGACGTCAAGAGTTGTAAGGAAGCGTTAGCGAGTGCAATAGGTCTGAGTGTTTTTCTACACGGAAGGAAGGTAACGATATCAGGTTTTGTGCATGTTTTAAGAATTTTTGGGAATAGTATACTTAAATATTTAATTAAGCTATATGGCAGGTTTTAGACTCCGTTTGGGATAAAATTGCTCGACAAGCCACTTCGCTTAAAATTTATTTCCGCTGTTGCTATAGCTATTACGTTTTCATCGTCAGTTCAGTACAGGCGGCAAAATATTGCATCAGATCCAGACGTATCTTAGAACTCAAAGATCTCCTATCATCAAAAACTTTATTTACTCTTGAATTTACAGAGTAACATTGCTGCCAAAACCATGTCTCTCGTAACGTTTAGACGGTTCTATGTTTACTGAATGAACTACAAGACGACGAGACAAATATAATAAGTGAAAGTTTTTTCAATTTACACCAGACACATGAGAAGCCTATGACAAGCAACTCGAAATATTAACTTGACGTACTAATCTCTGAAAATCAATTTAAAGGCTAGATGCTGTATACTTGAAATAAGTTGCATAAGCCCCATGCTAGCACTCAGATCTATGTTTGTTTACAACGCTTACAAAAGAAAAGTTATTTTTCTGAATTTTGTAATGTTGTTTTTCCCAGCCAGTCCACCCACTGAGTTTCTTCCTTTATAGTGCTCCCAAAGCGGTTTAGTTATATAATTAAACTGCTTCAAAAGCGCTATAAATAAAGAAGATTGCGGACTGACTGAGATATATTTCAGCCCCTTATCGTAATTATTATTATTATTATTATTATTATTATTAATATTATTATTATTATTATTATTAATATTATTATTATTAATATTATTATTATAAAGGACCTTCTTAAAAACCAACATAAACGCAAGTTACAATCAAATTTATGCTTTGTTACGAATAACAAATCACACAAATGTTATTTGACTGAGTTTTGCTTTTGATCTCACTTTAGTGCACTATTTAGTTTGTTCTTAGGATTGTCTGTTTTACACTTGCAAATCTTCTTATACTTCTTACTTGTCTATACATATAGAAATTCATTTTTCTACTGTTTTACCATTCACTCGATAATTACCATCGTCTTGAACCATTTAACCATATTTAATTTAGGAGGGTCGAGGGAGCTTGGAAAAGTTCCGTCCACCTGCGCAATACTTCCTACTTTTACATTCATGTGCTGAACTGCACAATACGTGGCTCCGTTGCTCTTCCTCCCTCCCCCTTATAGTTCATTTACATTATCTCTTGTCATGTGTCTTAACTAGGGTTATGTTATTAAATGGAAGGGACGTTCTTTGCGTCATTCCCTGTTTATACCCAGGCTTGTGTTTTAGTTTTATATCCCTATCATTCCTGGCAGAACCGATTTTATTTAATTTGAAGACTCTGGGGTGTTGTGCTCTCGAACTTGTTTTCTTATGTTGTGCAGTAATTATGATTTCTATGCTCGCTTCCAGCCACATGCATCCACTTCTTCGAAAAGCATTGGTACGTCTTGGAATCTTTCTAGTATACGGCTGGTTTGTTGCTTGGATTTTCACCCTGATAGAAAAACAAGACGAGCCAGCCTACAGAAGAATGGAAAGGATGTTGAAGGAACTAAGAACAGAGCTTAATCTTACATGTATGCAGAACAAGACAGATGATTGCTTTGATATTTTTGTGAGAAGAGCAGCAGCCGCCGTTGATGAAGGTAATAAACTGGATTGGACCTTCATGAACGCCTTGGCCTTCTTGTTTGCTTCTTTCACAACAATAGGTAAAGTACCGTAATCTTCTGTATAGGTTCAAAATAGGAGAGGGGGAGGCTTTAACGGGAGCGGACGGCTAAATCTGATAAACTTCTTCCTCTAAAATGAAGGCTTCTTTTAGAGAAGCTTTATAGATAATCTGCAGAAATAACTATTTTTGTTATTAATGGTGTTCAAATTCGGTTTGTAATCATACGAATATTGGCAAAATCGGAGGCTGGAGTCCGACTTGTTAATCACGAGTATCATTACAGACAGAATTGGACGATGAGATGTTCTGTTACCAATAAGCATAAGCATTACAGTTTCCCGCAAAAGGTTACAGTGGCATTTGGTAAAAAAAAGCTTTTAATAGCAATTTTAAACAAAAGATTAAATAATCGAATACCCGAGTTATAGCGGAGCTCCTGCGCACCAATTGCGCTCGGGCGGAACTCCATACCTCAAAAAATTTGGTAACCTATCGAGGTCAAAAAGTTTGGTTGCCAAGTGACTGTCTTTACACACGTAGTTTATACGCCAAACCCAATACCTTGAAAAATAAGAGAGTAGCGCTATTACAATAGGCACATATTTGATTTTGAGCTCCGCTTTATAGCTTGGCCAAATATATGGACTAATCTTTCTTTTTATATGTTTTTTGTTACTGGATAATGAGGATGTTTCAGTTTCATCAAAATAAGAGTGACCAAACTTGTGTGTGCAATTTACATTTGGAGTTGAATACAGCATGCAAGGAAAGTGAGCAAGATGTTTTGGGGATGAAAAACACTCCTCATACAAACTTCCATACAAGTAATCTGTATTACTGAAAATTGTGACAAAGGATAAAGGTTTACTGAAAGTTCCGATGTAAGAGAACTGCTGAACGTTACATTCCTTGTCCTTTATTTCTCGTAATTCCTTAGAAGAAATCTATAAAATCTTCAGATATTGAATAAAAACTTTGCTGACACTGACAGAGCACTTATAAATTCCTTCTCTTAAAAATGTAATTAATAATGCTTTAATGATTACTATTTTCGATAGGATACGGCAACATAACACCCAGGACGCAACTCGGCAGAGTGTTTACCATCATCAGCTGTTTCCTTGGTGTTCCCATTACAATGATACTTTTCAAAACAACAGGGGAGCTTTTAGCCACTAGCATAACATTTCTCGTTGTCAAAACAGAAACTGTAATGCTCAAAAGGTCCGAGCCGAAGCATGTGAAAAGGAAGAGGTTTTTTGCAGCGTGCGCGCTAATTGTCTTTCAGCTCATCGCAGTAAGTGCAAGTACCATTTATTTTGAAGACTGGAGTTTTTTGGAGGGTCTATATGCGTGGTTTATAACCTATACAACGATTGGGTATGGCGACTATGTGCATTTGGCATCACTGCAGAAAAAAATCGATCATGGGGAGGTCTCGCCTAATCTCCTCGTCGTTTATTATGCAGTTTCATTGCTTCCATACCTGTTTGGTTTGAGCCTGATGTCGTGCATCTTGAGCTGCCTCGTTGACTCTGTGGATGAAATACGAAATTTCCGGAAAAGCATTTTAAAGTGTTGCCCAAATTTGCTTTCACTTATGCGAAGGCTGCTCTCGCACAAAACAGAGGCGTATTCCGTCAATGGCTTATCACAAGGAACAAGTTAAAACACCGTTTAACAGCTAACTGGAATTGAGTTATTCTTGGAGCTACTGGCGAACGGGTTTGCTCATCGTTATAGGGTGTGGTACTGATACTGCAAAGGAAATATTTAAATGTAAAAGGAGCTTCATGCTTTGACAGTACACACTGGGATCGGACTTGACATTACAAATAGTAATCTAATATGTACTACTTCTTGTTAGATAAATATATATTTTTTTTAATTTTATTGCAAGTAAAGACCTTAAAAGCACTTTATTTCACTTAAAGTTTTCCTTTCGTGCATTCAAATCGCCCGCCATTTCAAATTTGACCCGCACACGTCAACAGTGACTGACTAATGAGGCTTGGTCTTCCCTGGAAGACTTCCTTATGCAGCGAGCCTTGGAGTGGAAACAAGGCAGTCTTAAACAGACACAAAAATACATGTAATAGCAAAATGATCCCTATGACGTTATTAGTGAGCGCTTTCAACAATAAGACCAACCCAGATCTTTCATACGGTAGTCCTCTCATGAAAAACCTACTCCAAACATTTGTTTTTATCTTTAATGTATGTATTTGCCGCACCCTCATGGATTTAATGATTTAATGAAGCTCCAAAATTACTGGTTAAAAAAACATTTGTACTATAATCCACATCTATGTTATAATGTACATCGGCTTCAATCGTGGAGCTAAGGTGCTAGTTATATGGTAGGTTAAATGAAGTACTGCTTGCTAAAATGACATCAACTTAGAATTGAGCGCCAAGCACATGCGTAGTTTCCTGTTATTACGTACGAGTTGTTAGATTATTAAGAAGCTCACCAATACTTATAATACCAATACAAGTTATTTATTGCAGTAATAATTATCTTTTCTATATATTTTCTTTTCGAGACGTACGGTTGCGGAGCCCGTATTTTATGTTTAAGCGCTTAGTATTTAATTATAGATAAACATACAGTGGTATTTGAATAACAGTGAAGAAATAGGACAACCCCACTCCGATTTTAGTTTACATAATCTTCAAATATTAAAATGGTAACCCAAATACTTTTAATAGAGCCTGCACTATGAATTAATACCTCCACGGGTCGCCGTGAACACAGCGTCGCGGCTACCGTAATCACAATAAAGGGCACAACATTTGGAAAATTTATGCAATATTTAGGAGCGTATGGAACATATTTCATAACAAAAGTTATGTAGCGGGTGGATGGTTGAATATTTAAATTTTACAATGATGGCTCTTTAGCTGACCTGCCTGTCAACTATTTCTTCAACAAAGCTATTTGAGTGTTAATTCCTAACAAAGACTTGCGGTACATTAATGATTCATTGCACACCAGCTTTGAATGTAAGCTTCAGCGAGTAGCACAGCTACTGATCTGCGATCAAACTTAAAGGTTTTGCAGGTACGAATAAGGTAAGTTAATGAAGAAAGAATTCAGATGTTTGTCTTTTTTTCTTTCTTTCTCCTTTATTTTGCAATCACCCTGTAAACATTTTAAACAGGACGTGTTATATTAAACAACTGAATTTTATACAAAGTCATCATTTTCGGCACAGCTCTTTAGATTAAACGAAATTTGGAAAACAAAAATGAACGTTACTAAAATATAATAGTGATTTTATAACTACATCGTTAGCAACGATGTACATGATGCCTAACAAAACATATTTGAGAAAGTGCAGGTTATTTCTTTGAGGTTTTTGGTGTTTCATTCCCAGGTGTTCAAAATGCAAATATTATACTACGGTGCCAACTGAAGTGTCGTGGCAAACACACTCACAAACAAACATGAAACAAAAAGATTTTGTGGTGCTCATAATCACTTAAGGTTTGACAGATCGTATAGTAGATTGGCAACTTAAGGTATCTAGCATGGGCCAGCAAGATATTCCTGTGGAAAGATTGATAATACTCAAAACGTGTAAACACAGACGGTTTTGTCTGCCGAATCTGGTTATATGCTGACCTAATGATGAATGGAGTAAATTAAAAGACGCTTAAGTGTAAACATATGCCAGTTCCACTCCAAAGGAAATGTAAACATTATGTGAATTTTGACTACCAGAAAAGGGGAATAAAGCTCATAGTTCAAGAGGAATACTTTTGTTCGGTGCGGCTAAACTTTTCATTTTTGTATTAAGTTATTAGGGAAATGCATCCACTTCTTGGAAAAACATTACTGCGTGTTGGACTGTTTCACGCGTACGGCTTGTTTGTTGCTTGGATTTTTACCTTGATTGAAAGACAAGATGAATCAGCAGATGACAGAATGAGTCAGAAATTGAGGGAACTAAGAACAGAGATTGATCTTAAATATAATATGACCGACAAAGACTTTGACATTTTTGTCAGAAGAGCTGCAGAGGCTGCGGCGATAGAGGGAGAACTGGACTGGACGTTTCTAAACAGCTGTGGATTCACATTCGCTGCTATTACCACTATAGGTAAAGTATTTTATGATGTATTAAGAGAAATCATACTAGAAGACAAAATCGAAGATAGTGTTGAACAATACATGTTATTCTTGAAGGTGCTGCACTGTTTGACAGTTAGCAGTTCTTAATGACAAAAATATAGCTGTATGTTGAATATGAGTTATTAAGAAATCTCGCTAACTACAGCTCTCTAAAGCGTAACTCGAAACGAAGCCATGTATTTTTCTTTCGCCTCTGTTTCATACTCCAAAAAGAAAACCCCACACACACTGAAAATCGATTTGAAAAAGTTGTTTAAGTTTTGTTTTCTCATTATTGACAATTGTCGTCATCCTTAATTGTCATGTTTCCTATTTGCGTAGAGTCTGAGAAATCGCAGCCAAGTTTTCATAATGTGATATATTTAATGCAGCATGGTTTCCTTTTATTAGGGTTTGGAAATATCACACCCAAAACACGACTTGGACAAGGTCTGACCATCATCGTCTGCATTATTGGCATACCTATAACCATGCTGGCTTTGAAAACAACAGGAGAGGTCTTGGCCTGCTGTATTAGGTTTGCTGTTGTCAGAACAGAGGCCCTTATTTTTAAAAAGGCCGATCCTAAGCACCTTAAAAAGAAGATGTTCATTGTTGCCAGTGTTCTTTTGGCCGTTCTTATCATTTTGGCAAGCGTGGCATCAACGTTTCTTGACGAGTGGACTTTTTTAGAGGGCTTGTACGTGTGGTTTATTACTTTTACAACGATCGGCTTTGGCGACTACGTGTATTTGGAGTCGACTGTCAGAAAAGTCGACCATGGGGACACCTCGAAAGTCTACTTGTTAATTTATGGACTCCTCTCCGTCCTTCCCTATCTGTTGGGCCTTAGCCTCATGTCATGCCTTTTGACCTGCCTCGTTGACTCCATCGATCACATAAGAGATTTTTGGAATCACTACATGTCGTATGCAAGAAGATTGCTTTGCTGCTGGAAATCAAGTTATGCTGTGAAACGGGGGGAGGACAATCAAGAATACTGTACTTCTCAGGAGTTAAACTAAGTTATCGTTAGTTCCCCTAAATGAATAAACTGCACGTAGACGGTTTAATAGGCAAGATTCAAAGAGTTGTCGATAAACTAAGAAAGTTACTGAATAATCCGTACGTTGCTGTACATGTTGCTTTCGCAATTTTTTGAAGGGCGGGAAATGTAAGTAGCGGGCAATTTCGGTCTTTGATAAAGCTTAAGCAGTCGATTTCGTATTTCACGTGAACTCTTTGATGTGATCTCAATTGTCGTCAAGAGGTAATCATATTGACAGGTTTCCACTGTACTTTGGTACGCCTAGCTTTTTAACACGTTTTCAGTCTATTTTAACTCATTGGGCGGCTTCATGACAAGTCCTTACAATTTCTAATTTGTTTTATTTACAGCTCAAGAGGTTGTCATTGCATACATACGCCTTGGGAAATTGAAACAACGAAGCATAATCAGCCATAAGACTTCTCGACTTCTCGCATAGATAATTGAACTGTACACGGCACGCAAAATCTTGTGTTTTAAAGTTCTGTATCAGTTTTACTTCTTTTTTGGTCATATTTTCTTATGTAACTTCTTTTTTACTCAGTTTTTATCTGTTATAGGAGTTTCACTAGGATAGTAAATACAAACAATAAATAGTTAGTTAGTCTAACGTTGACGAATTTTTTCTGTGTGCTTATGTGGAAAGCTTGATCTTCCTTTGTATCGTAGAGATGAATAAAAAGGTGGAGTGGCACGTACACCAGATGCTCTTGTAGAGAGAAAAGGAAAATGCAATCATGCAATCTTTGTATTACAGAAGACAAGCTCTCAAAGACATTCTAAACAGCTTTTATCAATGCTATTAATCTATCAATAACAAATTAACTCGTCAATTTCAGGGGAAAGTGCCATCAGTAATTTGAAATAACAAAGTCATCTCAAAGTCCTTGAATTTGTGGGTCATGAACTGTTAGATAAGATCAACATAGATTGGATAATGCATAAGACCAAAGAAAAATGCAGAAAAAATAAACAAGCCGTGAGGAATACGTCGTTTAAGTGTTTACGCAGACAATTCAGTGAGGAGAAGGATAGGAAGGACTTTACAAACCTATAAAAAAAATGGAAATGTAAGACCAAGGCGTCTGACTAGAACGCATGAATGAATTTGAATCCTGTTTTGTTAAAACTGTCTCAGAATAACCATGACAAGATATCAAATAAAATTAAATGAAAAATTCTCTCGTCGCCATTACACTAATTAATTTTCCTGTAAGTGTTTATTTAGCCACCGAGGCACTCCCAGGGGACTCCCGGGAATATACTTTATTGGTATACATGGAAGTGCTGAGATTCAAATTTTGCATACCTTTCATTAGTACAAAGGCTATTCCAACACCGGAGTGTTATTTGGTCGAGGCTTGTTATGATGTTAGGAAGGCCCGGCATGATGAGAATCAAATTGAACGATTTATCTATTTAGACCCATGCGATGTTGCAGGTTTTGTTGCCGTCTTATTGCTTTTTTTGTTGCTGCTATTGCCGATGTTGCCTTATTTTTTGCTGAATTTCATGCGAGTTTCATAGATTTTGAGGTAAGTACATATTCGACTAACCCAAGAGATAGGGGGCTACTCTTTTCTTGTCCAGCATTCAAGTGTTCTTGACCGAACCATCACTGCCAGTGGCTTCGTGGTTCTTTTTGAAATGTTGACTTGAACTATGTTCATTGCTATACATTTGCTGGTCATGTACAAGTAAGACCATAGTCATTGCATATTCATCTCCACATTGCAAGCTTAAGCAAAATGTCGTGATGAAAACCGATTTTATACATTTTATTGTGAAACAAATTTCTTATTATTTTGGTGTATGCTCAGTCAGAATTGAGAAATTTTATTATTTAAAATTAAATAAGCTTGACATCACTTGCCCAGAATATCTATAGAGCTTGAAGCATTTGAGAATAAACCTGATATGAGTTACGATTTGGGGCAGATTCCAGCTGTCTATCCAAATATCGAGACTGCAGATGTGACGTAAGGTGCAGTAAGCTCATATAATCATTTCTTCTTATCCCGCACTCAGTTGTGAAGCGAGGTTAAGGTTGTAGGTCTTGTTGTCCTTTAACGAACAGCACTAAATAGGATGCTAAATAGGAGGCAAGAAATTCATTCCGTCACCCGTGCTCTCTAAGTAATCAGTCTATAACCTTGCTTAACTCCAGAGTTCTACCATACTTCCTATGGCGAGAGCAGCTAGAAGAAAAGATCTCTAAACGACTCGTAATTCAGACATTCCTTGTTGTTGTTGTATAAATGTTGCACTCCAACTAAAGTGCCTCTGGCTATATAATCTACACTGGGTTTAACGATGCTTCTGAGCAACAATTACCCACCTGGAAAAGCGTTCTTGTTTTGTTCAAATCTCTGCCACGAAATTTAATAAATTAAGATATATTAGCATAACTGCGGTCGACATTTAGCTTAACTCATTTATTTCACGACTGGGCTGTTCTGTCAGATCACAACTTGAACTTCTGAGTCGGAATAATCTTCTTATGAGCGAGAAGAAACCTGCCAAACCCGGGCAACAATTCATACAGCGATCACGAAAATCACGTATGTGATCTACAGAATCCACAAGACAAGTCAAAATACACGACATGAGACTCAAGCCAATCACGTAAGGCACTGCAAAGATAATGCCATGGAGAAATAATTGAGCTGTGCTGTCGTTTCCTTGCCTAACCTTTTTCGCATGTAATTCAAACTGCACGTAGTCACCAAAACCGATTGTCGTGAAAGTTATGAACCACGCATACAAACCCTCCATGAATGTCCACTCCTCAAAATAAGTACTTGATAAGCTTGCCAACAGGAGCAGAATGACCATTAGTGTACATGCCACGAAAAATGTTTTCTTTTTTATGTGCTTTGTTTCAGTTCTTTTAAAGATACCTGTTTCTGCTTTGACGACAAGAACCCTAAAGCACTCCGCCAAGAACTCTCCCGATGTTTTTAAAGCCAACATTGTTATAGGAATACCAATGATGCAGAATATGATCGTCAAACCTTGACCGACTTGTGTTTTTGGTGTTATTAGTCCATATCCTGATTACATCAAACGATGCAAAGAAGAAAAGAGAATGCTATGTTAGTCTGGGTAAATAATAGGTTCATCTGCTGCATTTTACTTTATATCATTCTTTCAGCGTTTAAGGGTCGGCACTGACACCAAGGAACATGGCGAGGACGTGAAGAGCAGGCAAACCCCTTTGTGTGCATACGACGCACGTTATTTTACAAGGAAAGTTCGCAAGCTGGTGCACACTAAGCGGATTGAGGAATTAATATGTGCTGTAGCAGGACCATGTGACATGGAAAATTGAGGTCATTTTATCCCTGCTTCATGACAAACGAATGCAAACCATGTGCATGTTTTACGGGGAAAATGTTATAACCGCAACAGAACTTACACAAAAACGGGAATGTCAAGCGAGGATAACTTTTGCTGCAATTTGTGCCCACTTCATGACCCCGCAAGATGTCTCTAATGTTAGTTTAAGCAAACCTTTGAAAAAAAGTTGATATAACTGCCATTAATATCTACCAGAAATTTAATTGCAACATCCTTACAGTTTGCAACTAGCCTTTGTTGACTCTAACCGTCAACATTAAGCGTTAACAAGTTTCACGTAGAAGTTGACAAAAAGTTTCAGTGAGTAAATGCATTAAATATAGACTTAAAGCAACCTCGCAAGCATGAGTGATAGGCTTTGGTAGTAAGCCAAATACATGTCGACCGCAAATCAGCAGGTATCTCTTATAGCTATATAGTGAATGAATTAAAAACTTATGAATCAAGCGATTCATGGCAATATATCTAGACATGGTCCTTCCAGCTTGAGGATAAGATTCAATAGATACTTAATCACGGCAGGATCGCTTCGTGTATACCACTACTCTATGGACACGTAAGATCCTTACAATCGAGTGCAGAAAACATGGAATAAAACTGTCAAGAATACGTTTAAGAAACGAAGCATTCACAAATTTGGCAACAAATGGATTTAACATTAGTTTCTTACACATCAATAACGCTCAGTCGCAAATAATTTTCTTTCTTTTTTTTTTAAAAAAAGAATAATAATTTCCACGTTATGATTTACCTATTGTTGTGATAGCAGAGAAGACGAACCCACAGCTATTAAGAAAAGTCCAGTCCTTTTCGTTGCCTGCCACTACGGCCGCTGTGGCCCTTCTCACGAAGCTATTAAATTCGTTATCTGTCATGTTGTACTTTATTTGTACTTCCTTCTTCAATGTGGATAACATTCTTTCCATTCTGTTGTGTGCGAATTCATCTTTTTTCTCAATAAAAGTGAAAATCCAAGCCACAAATAAGCCATACGCATAGAAGAGGGCAACTCGTAGTAAGGCTTTGCCAAGCAGTGGATTCATCTGTCCTAGAAATGACAGGTTAAGTAAAGTTGAAATTGAACATAAGAAAACAAATTCGCCCATCTTGGTGTACTAGGGCAGTTCAATTACCTGCTGTTGTGTTGGTAGCCATATACAAATACGAATAAACCATGTTTACCGCTAAAAAGAAGTCACATTACACAAACGTGTCGGAAAAAAAGAATGCCCAAAATAAATTAATGGAGATTACAGTCAGGAATAAACTTGGTGAAAAAGCTCATTTTTGTTGGAGTATTATCACTTTGAGACTACATTATAATATTCAAAGTCTACTTAATTGCTTTTTTAAAGAGAAATGAAAATTCCCCAGTATTAATCAACGAACCTAGATTATTTTTCCTATTATAAAGGGCATCTTTGTTTTCAATGTTTGCATTCTTAGAATTCGACTGTAAGTCCCAAGACGACCACCTATTGAACACGTCTGATCACGTGTAGAATATGCAAGACTTAAGCTGTATGTTCTTTCAAGTTTCCATTACGACTGTGTTTCTCCATGGTGATTTTGGGACACGATTAGGCCCACCTGGTGATCTGAATTTGCAATAAATCGAGTCAAACAAGGCTGAAAGTCGTCATATTTATTGATCTGAAATAATATCCTGCAGTTTTAGTCAGGTACATCGGTCATTGAAGAAAAAAAAAACAATCATTGCAAATTTAAATAAACTCGAGTTCCACAAACCGTTCTAATGTTTCTCCGCCAACCCGTTTATTTTTTAATGTTCGATCAATCTATATGATTTAATTTTTTTTATTTTGGGTCACTTTCTAGAGCTTTTTTTCTAAGAACACATATCACTCCCCGAGAAGAGAAAGAGAAAGAATAAGTCGTTTGTCAATTTCAGTTTCGTGAAATTTTTAAATCTAATTAGTTATTCTACCTTGAACAAATGATTAAATGAAAAATTCCTCCTCTTAAACCTTACCTGAGTTGTCCTTTCGAACGTTTTTACCTTAGCGAGTCGGTTGAATGAATGTTTTACTTCAAAAACCGCATATTGGGTTCATTTATACAAGCCAAAAATTCAGTTTCAACAACAGCTTCTTCGTAAATTATTGACGAAAATATTAGCAATTTGCATTTAAATGTCGTCTATAAGAACTTGGTTTCAAGGTAAACAGTTGGATATATTTTGGACAAATGACAGTTTGTTTACTAAACACGTCTTGTCCACGCGCTGAGTAGATTCGTTAGAATAACAAAGCAACTTCGGAACGCTGATCATAAAGACTGCAAGTCAAATAATCATTAGCTAAAGACTACTGCGATCTATATACATGATCACAATAGCCCACACTCTTTACATGTTCATTTTGTGTTTTTATTGCTTGTAGGCAGCTTAAGCAACGACTGCGATGACGTCCAGGACGACGCCTAGCCAAAACTAATTGATAGTTTACCAAATTCTTAATTGTCTAGATCCATTCTGTACGTCAATGGCTCTAAAAGCCTGCTCAGACTAAAGATGTAATGACAGCGTTCAAATCCAAATGGAAAAATTAAAAATTAGGTGTAGTCGTTCGCGTTCCTCAGGCTACTCAGACCTTGGTCATTTCACGTCCTTATTTTGAGGAGGACGGCAAAGAAATGTCTAAAGATTTATAATGCAAGTGCAGAGCAATTGTTTTGCTAATTAAACCTTTTTATTCAGTGACGTTCTTGTCGTGGTTTGCCTAAGCTTCCTATTTATATACACAACTAGGACTAAATTTAAGGCATGTTTATTGGAAATTTGGTTTTCTGGCGATGCCTAAGTAGAATATTCAATCATCAAGCTATGTGTTTACAAATTGTCATGAAAACAGGTCCCGGAAAACAAAAGCCGCTTAGTTAAGTCAGAGAGAAAAAAGTCCTAGAAAAGGTGTACGCTCGGACAAAGTGAGCCACACCAACGAGCTTCTTTTTAAGGGAGTTAGACGCCTTTACAGGTTAACAAACCGCATGTTGCTAGGCAACCCTTAAATTTTCTCAGGGTCTATAAATAACACTGAAAGCGCTCGGACAAAGTGCGCCACACCACCGAGCCTTTTCTATTTAACAATTAGATTATGAGCTCGAGAAGTATCAACTAACTACTCAACTATCACGCAAAGAGGCGAGGGCAAATGGTCTAGTCGTTTTAGTATAAATCTTTATTACTCGTTCAGAAAACGTTATCTAAATCTTCTTTACAGATCAGACACTTCGAAAACGCAAAGACGCGGCTACCAGTTTGTTAATGGCACTCAATATCTACAACAGAGTAGATCAGATAATCAGCCGAGTCATAATAGAACCCAACACTCTTTATTTTGTATGAGAACTCTAGTTTACCCGAGGCTGAGATTTAAAAACGAATATAATTTTCTGTGTCGGAAAATTTTCAAATGCAACAAAATTATATGTACAACTAAACTGTATAAAATTATGTCTTCTCTAAACGGCAAAGCAACGAAAACTTCACTAGCCATATGTTCGATGTTCTTATGGCAGCCGGCTGGCTCCAAATCTCTAATACCATCCATACACTAAATACATTCGAAAACTGAAATGTCATACGCTATAATCTAAGTCGGAATATTCACAAGAATATTTTCAGTTTAAAATGCAGAGAAAAATTAGAATATTCAGCCTCGGTCGGAAAAACAAATGTTCTTATAAAAAAATCACGAGTTTAGTAAATTTAACAAAAACCTTTGTTACTTGTAGTATCCTGCCAAGGACACATTACTGAGATCAAGCTCAATTCGAGTTCTAATATAATGACATTCTGGAGTTATTTAACCTGACTCTTGCTAAAATGGCAACCGAAAAAAAAAAAATAAATAGAATTACTGTAAACTCGTTTTTCGTGTTCATCTTATAAATATATAAATTCCTTTAACCTTCTTTTAAAGAAGAAACACATACTCTAATAGAAAGGACCCAAGTTAATTATCTTGTTTTACAGGTTTCTTCGTTGCCTCTGTTATTTAGATCACACTGTTCAGTATTATTACTATCATTACCTTCTTTCTCTTGCACGTCTAAGTTTTGTTTTTAAATTAATCTTAAAAGGAAAGAACGATAGTTCTTGAGAGATTCAGTTAAAATGTTTTTCTAATTCCTGATAAATACATTATCGATAAATGTATCGGATTTCTAGCCTCAGCCGTTCATAAGTTTCTGCCTTTATCCTAGGGATAAGGCAACTGATCACTAATTATAGATCAACATATTCTATCCCCAACCAAATATATGATCATCAGATAACACTTTCACGCATTTAACTGGAAATTTAATACATCCACAATGCGATAGAATAGCTATTTCACTGTGTGAATGTCATACGACTGTTGTGAGTTCTTTTTTTCATGAAACCCTCATGGACAACTGTTCAAGTAGACTTCTACTTTCCTGTTAAGTATCTTTAACAGGTTTTCTAACAAATAAGGTAGGAAGCTCATTTTTTTTAAGTTGTCTCATTATTTTGCTCTTCTGTAACATTAACACTTGTGCTTTTTGGAGCAAACATTTTTGTTTTTAGCGAAACTAATTTTGGCCAACAGCTCATGTAGCGATCACGAAAATTACGTATTTCGTCGATAGATTCGACAGTGCAGCTCAAAAGGCACGAGGTCAGACTCAAGCCAGCCACGTAAGGAACAAAGAAGAAAAGGCTTTTAAAAAATAATTCACCTTTGGAGGTTTTCCCTTGCTCAGTTTCTCTAATAGAGGAAAGAAATAGGACAAAGTCACCAAAACCGATCGTTGTAAAAGTAGTAAACCAAGCATACAGTCCTTCGATGAAGGTCCAGTTTTCAAGGTAGACAGCTGAGACGCCTGTCGAGATGAGTAGGAAAACCATCAATGTAAATACCACGAAAAACGTCTTTTTCTTCACGTGCTGCGGCTCAGCTCTTTTAAGGATGACAGTTTCTGTTTTGAGAACAAGATACTTGATAAAAGCGCCCAAGAGTTCACCAGTTGTTTTCAGGGATAGCATAGTTAGAGGAATACCGAAGAAACAGAAGATGACGGTAACGCCTTGGCCAAGAGGCGTTTGGGGTGTGATATGTCCATATCCTGAGTAAAAAAAAAAAAATTAACAAAAAAATCTCAACCTACTTGTCTGTTAATACACATATAAACAGGCATGAAAATAATGTTTCTACTGACTCTAGGCTTCACCGTAAAGTTTTTTTTTTATTTTTTTTTTAACGCTGAAGGAGCTGCACTTATAATGACGTGACATTTATATCGTCTTCTTTTTCCTGTAGAGAACATAGCGGGTGCATGCCATTCCACAAAACATCGAGCAAACATTCCGACTTCTCGGAAATTTCCTGGGGCGATGAAGAGGATTTTCCGGTTGGAAAACGAAAAACCGCACTTGTTAATCGCTTGGAGTTTTACTTTCACCTCGAAGTCTAGATCCAAATTTAAAAGCAAACAGAACACTGATATGTCGACACGGTGACCTTATAGACAACAACATGGATCTTGTGCAAACCACAACGACAGCGAAAAGACAATGGCAACTCGAAGCTACTCGAAGTGTAACTTTACAACACTTAATCCCGGTTTCTTCAGAATACATTTAAGAAAATTTTGCCCCACTGTTATTGGATGTTATTATTGGAATGGCCCTCCTTTATCGATACGTAACATGCCAACGAGAAAACGTTTTAAAAAATCTCTCTACCAAGTATTATTTTGCTCAGTATTAATTAATTCATACCTCTTCCTCTCCTATGTTAAATTAACTTTTTATCCTAATTATAATTGCCATTTAAACAAGGGCATCCAATTAGCTAGCTATATTTTGCCCTTTCCCAATTCTCTTCTTTCAATTTTTTTTACTTTATATTGATCTTTGTTATTTTAAAATAAAAAAAAAATAAAGAATAAAGACAATGGCCCTGCACCCGTTATAAATCTTCGAACTTTTCTTAGACAACCTTTGCAAAACAAACAAGTACACCACGGGGGATTGTTTTCATTGGAATTAACAGCTTCCTTCACGAATTGAACCGTAGCTAGAATTTATCAAAAGACAAGTGGTAAGGTTGTAAAGTAAAATATTAATCCAATCTCTAATACGCGCCGCCATTATCTTCACGCGGACTGGGATGTCAACTGAAACTCGCTGTGATTGCGGTCAGAAGGACCAGAAAATAGAAAATCAGATTGCAAATTTACATGATTTTGGTCTTAAAGAAAACAATCTCCTGAGGTCAGTATTGAAATTTTCCGTTCAATTTGATTTTCATTCTGGAATTTCCGGAATCTAGCTTCGGTTGAATAGTTCACTTTTCGGAAATTTAACAATTCTCGGATTTTCTGGAAAGTTCCCGGAAAATTTCAGTACCATTCGAAAATTTCGGAATTTTGGTTGAATGGAAAGCGCCCCTGAAGTCAAGCCAAATTCCGTCTATTTCTACATATTGCGGAATACTGGTTATTTTCCCATCAAAACTCGTTATTTCTGACTTTCTGAGAAAAAAAGTGGAATCTAAGACATCGGACCCAGTGACATTATGTAACATCATCTGACGTCTT
>OMLO01000998.1_pt1 | contig 20753 bp, 8 predicted proteins | sample 1674811 | NCBI WGS metagenome assembly OMLO01 (sample SAMN06265003, study PRJEB25207) | coral metagenome | isolation source: Coral host | place: Mexico:La Bocana,Puerto Morelos, Mexico | collected 2008-11-13 | reverse complement strand
TCACATGTGAAATTATAAATTACGGCTGAAATTTCGCGCCAAAATTAAGGAGTAATTTGTCACCCATGATATTATGAGCAAAATGATATGAATAAAAAGTTGATAAATGGACGAAAACACACTACACAAGACTGGGAGTTCTGCAGTCTTTAAAATCATCTTGAAAAGGGAAGGAAAGAAAGGAAAAGAAAGCAAAAAAAGTTATTACAACACGGGGTATTGGCATTTGGTCACCCTCCCGAACAGGACTTAACTTGTTGGTTCTTATCGCCATCCTAAAAACGCTCCAGCAAGAAAGCGGCCAGGTGTTACTGTTGATCCAGGTTTCTGCTTCAGCTGGCGCTGCTCGAGCAATGGTCGGAAAATCGAGAACTAACGCGAGAATCAAATATATCATAAATGAACTGCTTTAGATGTGTTGAGGTAGTTCTACGTTTTAACAATCATTGTGAGAATAATTATCCAAAAAGATATGACCAACAAAGTCGAAAGAACCAATTTAATTTTTTTGTGATGATGAAAACGCAGGGCCGTTGCGTGACAAATGGGGCTTACATTCTTTTTGTGGGTCGGCTAAAACATTTTTAGATTCAAATGAGAGTTCGTAGAGAAAGTCTTACCGCACATATTTCCTGGTAATGGCATTTAACGATTAATCTGCTGACTGTGATTAGTATGACCAAACTCTTTTTACCCTTACTCGGCAAGGATCGAAACGCCTGCTATATGATTCGTTGATTAACTTAAATTGTTGCTATGAAAGACAAGGAGGCGGCTTGTGACGAATGTGGGACACTAACCAAAAATATCATGCGCAGAAAAATTCTCGTACTCGATTCGCGTGTGCGAAACCGTTCATTTTCATGCGAGTCAAACTTGCATTAGCTGTCCTTTCGAAGCATATCTTTGATCCATAATCCTTTTCGGGAAAGTTTGTCCCTACCGAAGTGTAAAACCTTATAGCTTATGCGACAACACCGAAAGGCATCATGGGAAGGGGTGTTTTCTTGTTATTTGATCGAAGTTCACGCTGTTTAACACAAGTACAGGTAATTGTTGTTTTTTCTTTCTATCAGTCTGACTCACATGGAACTTCGATCAACTATTGGCAAACTAACGCTACCCATAATTTCTTTCGATATTTCCGAGTTTGCTTTACGCTGTCGCGAAGGACTTGCCCTGAGGGACATGCGTGGATTATACTGACGTTTGCAGTATTTAACGGACGTATTTCATGATATTATTCATGAGGGATTATTTGAAAGCCCTTGAACCAGAGGGTAAAGCTGGCCATTGGTATGTTTTTCGGCCCCAAGCGTAAACAATGTAGCCTTTGTTTTATTTTGCCTTACTCTGACGTTGACTTTGTGTAAGCTTGTGAGAAAACAAGATCGTTGGTTTTCCTCGTTTATTGTGCCTTGACGAACTTATTTGAATAACGCGAGGTTGTTTTGATCACTCGCTTTTCTTTGCTTTGTGTGACGTTCGCAAAGAGTGGGTCGCATTTTCTGCACAGCACAGTGTGCCAGCTGTAGACAAAAAGAAAAAACTTTTCAAGGCAAAACGGTAAGAACATTTTGTGAATCTGTAACATGGTCTCCATAGCCAAACAAGCTCGGCGAAACCAAATTCCAGATAAGTTGTTATGAAATGGGTTAACGTATACTTCTGGTATATCACGATTATCAAGATAGTGAAGCGCGTTGTCGAATCCAGATGTGGTCTGGCAACTGAGTGAATATTGAACAAAGATAGAATTAAGACGTTTTTATCCTCAATATGAGATTTTTGAAATGAATTTAGGAACAGAAGCCTATGTAACTTCAAAAATAACTCTTGTTTTGGGGAAAAGAAATATGTAGTGCGCTAGTTTGGCCATAAGCAGAAATTACACTAGACAAATTGTGTTGAAATGTTCCAAGATCAAGGAAAAATATTGCCGTGACTATTTGTGAAAAATATGGTACAGAGAACAATGGGTTGGCGCGTGAAACACGTCTTTGTTCGTTTTCAATTGCAAAACAATGTGTAGGTTTCGAAAAGCGCGAGTATTTTATTGTGATTGTTGAGGTTAAAGGGTCAACAGAGTGGCACTCTTTACCGCTGCGGTGTCTGCCATTTTCGTTGCTATCAAATTTGCCTTCAGGCGCAACAGATGTGTCCTTTACGTAAGAATCAATACCATGGTTTGGCTTCTAAAATTTACATCATGATCCTCTAAGGCTTATTTTGCTTGTTTGCTTCATAACAATCCGGCAGGTTTTAATGGCAATCAATATATCACACGGAGAAATTTGAATGGTGGTTAGAATATTGCCGTGATTTTGGTGTTGCGTTTCGGGTGATGAAAAGATTATTTTTACAAAAAGAAAGGCTTTGCTCAGTGGTGGAGTCAGCCGTCAATTGGAATCAAACATTCGAAAGCAACGCGCGCCGCGAATATGCAAAACTGTTGTTTCCAGAGAAGAGAACAATGGTTAAGAACAAAAGGGAATTGAAAGAAGGCTTTGTCCTTGCTAAGGGAAGGATGACGGGCCTTTTGAAGTTTTGCACGGTTTGACAAACCTTATTTGTTCCAGTCGGCGTAAGATCGCTTTTGTCTTAGTGTAGGCTTGTGCACCTACGAGTTGGAGCAATCGTAGAATAATAAAATCATATGAAGACTCCGGTGGGCACATTCATCGCTTGAAGGGTAAAATATTACTTCTGTTTGCGTCAAAAAGCTTAAAGTGGTACTATGACGAAAATAGCATCTTTCCGATCTAAGCCATTTTAAAACATAAAAAAGTAGTCTGTGTAAGAAGCAAAATGCTATTTACTATTTTCAAATATCTCTTTTCGTTCCAGAGATGTTAAAGTTTTTAAAATATGCAAATTAGCGAATTGATGACGTCATACACTCAACCAAATTTTGATCAAATATGATAAAAGATATCTCAGCCAGTTTGTATCAGAAATGTTTGATTCTTTGCAGTAAGGTTCTACTAAATGTGCTCCACAATCTGAACTCAACAGTTTTGTTGCTATGGCAACATACTGGGTTCCAGACCTCCCCAATATTAAAGGCTTTGGCGTTCCATTTTGATATTTGCTAATGGTGGCTCGTGTGTATGATTGAACAAGCATATGAATATGTTGGCTCGAGTTTGTGGCACCATTTAATGTTTTTTTTGTGCTGAAAATCACCAACAGATTGAAATAAAGTAGGTGAGGACTGGAAAAGAGTCAGTTGCCATGGGAACATAATTTTTATAGTCGTTGGTGTGTTTCCTTTAGAACTATTAGCCTTCCAAGTTTGAATGATCTGTGATGCAAACTGGCCAAGTTAATATACCTCATATAATATTGGGTTGAGTATATGACGTCATCAGTCATCTCATTTGCATATTTTATGTATTTTTCAAACACAAATATTTCCGGAACTAATGCAGATATTTGCAAACGGTAAACGGCGTTTTTATTCTTTCATGGAATTCTATGTGATCCAACTAAAAAATCAAGGGGTAAAATTTTGATCGTTTTTGATCGTGATCGTGGTCGCAAGAGTTGGCATTAGTCAACCCACAGACATTTACTTTTTGGCTGCGAGTTATGTTTCTTCGAGTTCGCAAGCGATGCGAGCTTGGAGTCCCCAAAATTCTATTTTGTCTTTCCCAAGGCCAGCTTCTTGCGTTTGGACTTTTCTCAAATCGCCTGCGGTTAATACTTCTGCTAATTTTGATCTCGGCGAACTCAAGACAGAGGGTCTGTGGAATCTCTCTACAGACTACTGGCGCATTGTCTATGAACCCCCCACGGTTGCTATTTTGATATGAACATATTGAATTTTTTTGTTGGAAAATTTAGGCGTTTCCAGAGAAAAGGTGGTTTGCTTTTGATCAATCCTTCGTTTTAGATATTTATTTCCATAAAACCCTAAAACATGGAATGTGTGTTCAGGAAGAGTCATCAGTTCATCAGCCCCTCTCCCCCCTGCTTTTTTCCCCTGGGGTTATGGGTTACTCCACAAAGTTTATACGGGGAGGCTCCGCCCCGAGGTCCGGTCCCTTTCCAGCCTTTTTGTATACCAATTTAACAGGAAAGGAAAGGTACCTCTTTCGCATGCCTTTAATTGAAAAAAAGGTTCTCCTTTAACTTCCTTTCTCAAATGACAGAAAAATGTTATAAATGTGTAAGGTGCGATTTGACGAAAATTTTGCAATTGTGAAAATTGATATTTTGGTCCCGGGATTTGCAACCCCTCATTCCAGGCGCTGATATCAGTGAGAACAGAGAGGACCTTTTTGCATCCGTCAACTTCCGACAAGCATCAATACATTGCTTCAAAAAATGCTCATATGACCTGAAAATGCCCAACGTTGGGATTGTAAATGTTCAGTTCCCTTCGTTACAGTAACAAAAGGTGAACGTTTATTGTTAGTGTTGCTGAAGGCCTGAAGTCATTGAAAGTCAGAGAGAAGGAGCTGGAGATCTTGAGAGCCAACGAAGAAAGTCGCCAATCGCGCTTTTCTCTTCGTAAAGCGCCTCTAGAGTGCAACAGTCAACATGAAGCCAACGCGATGGTTCTAGCGAAGTGGGCAGCGGACGAGCAACACTTCATGGCTTTGCCTCTGGGACAGTCTGACGATGGGAATAATTTCGGCGGGGACCAGAATGCAACGTCTGCTAATAACAAAGGTGGGTTGGTTTTGTTCCCGTGTCTTGCCTGCAAGTATAAATCAAAGCTGAATTTCATTCTGATTTCTCTGAGGGCAGAATTCCGCTAGCCCTGTATAGCAAGTGTTCCCGAGCGACAGGAAAAACAAACGACGAAGCAGGGGGACTTTTTACTGTCGGTTCCATTTACGCGCGGCTTGAATTCTACAGTCAGCTTGCGCCATAAAGAAGAATGTCCGAATTGTAGAACCACCGCACTAAGTTTTTATCATAGCGACCGCTAGTTTTTTTTTCATTCTCTTCCCCAGAGCCCGCGATCCTATTTATTAGCAGCATGAGTATAGACCTCTCGCTCGTTCTGATTTTGAGCATCTGTAGAGAGTTTAACGATAACTGCAAAAAATTCTCGTGAGCTCTTTCACTGTCAGTAAGCGGGAACGCATGTTGTTAATTTAGGCGTTGTACCTTCTGTCTGTCTGTTATTCTAAAAAAAAAAACCAAATTGACGTCAGTTTTCGATGCGTCTATCCTGTTATTGAACATGAATTTCGTCATAAAATTGGCAAAGCAGTCTACAAATTCCGTCGGCTATCGCCTCGTGGTTCCACAGCTTTGACAATGTAATGACGAAATTCATGATCAATAATAAGACATACGCATGAATGTTTTCTTAGTTTCGTTTGTCAGCCAATACGAATTTGGGTGGAGTAAACTCAGAGTGTCCATTGAATCTCGCTGGTGATTCCTCCCACTTGCATAAGGGCCCATGTTAAAAACCCGGAATTTTGATACGGCTGGGATGAAATTGCTTCCTGTGTCCACTATGGGTCGTACACGGGGTGAAAATTGACAATGATACCAATTTTATTCGAGCTTTTATCCTAGCGCTCCATAAATTGCATGTAGTGTAAAGGGACCATGAAAGGACCGCGGCCTTCAGAGACGAGAATTGTTTGCAATATTTAGAGACGGATAATTTCTTTGTGGCATGCAATCTCAACAAGAATGAGGAATAACCAAAGATATACCAAAGGGTGTGGGTCTACAACAAACCGAGTGAGTTTGATAATATTTGCTGGCTTCAATTCATCTGTGGAAGGTGCCAGAGCTGTTCTTTAATATGATATAATTCACTGTTACCATTATTAGTCCTCGCTTGAAAAGTGCGATTTATGGGGAAACTGAAGTCTTCTTTCTTAACCTGTCAATACAAAACTAAGCAGTTCCTTGGTCTGAACTACGGCATAGATCTTTTAGGTTTGAAATATGCTTTCGGGAAACTTACGTGTTATGGTCTGTAACGAGACGAGGGTTTCAATAAGTATGGCGTCTCCCCCACCCTAAGGTTTAATAGTACCTCCCCCGGAGAAATAAGGTACATCCAAGTTCAGTGATGATGCTGTTTTCGATGTTTGGTCTGCGAGAACCTCAAATACTCACAAAAATCTCATTGCCGGCAACTCATATTTCGAGATTTCGTGATAATATTCTCGGTCATTGTAATCTGAGGGCATGAGTCATGATCGTCCTTCTGTGATCGAAGTTCCGCGGCTCACTGGAGCTTTTGTCCCAGTCGCTTGTAAATTGCGACCGCCATCGTTGGACCAACGCTTTCAATACAACAATGTCTAAAGGTGAGCTGTTCAAGTGCATCGATCAAGAACGCTGAAATACAGCTTAGTCTAGTTAAGTGTACAATGTGCGTCGAAGTTACTAGTTTTCAAAATTGCGGCAAGAGTTACTTCAGTAGAGCTGTTATTCGTGGACGCAGTCGGTCCTGAATTCCGTTGTATCAAGTATCAAGTCCACAGTTAGATTCCGAAATGGGATTTCTCAAATGGGATGTCTCAAGGTGACGGTTTATCATTACCTCTCGAGTGAGTTCTCTCCTTATGACGTCATTTTGTTATGTTTTTGCTTGAGAATGTTGTATTGTGTGACGCGTTGTAGAGCGCTTCAGATTTCCTGATCGTGTGTAAATTGTGTTATTTCTTACTCTGTTTTGTTCGATCGTGTTGAACTGATCAAGCCCTGTCTTAAAAGCTCTCCCCGAACGTGACAGGCAACCTATCGAGGCTGCGTGATAGGCTGTTGTGGACATACTTTTCAGCCCTGTTCGTGACCCGGCCTGACTAACGATCTGATTGGTCGACACCAAAAAGCGGAAAATATCTCTTACCTCAGCAAACACGGGCAAATTCACATGTAACCTTGTTGTTTCACCTTCCGATTAAAGTACGGGGTCAAGCAAGCTCACGTGTATAGCTGTGTACGTGGAAACGTGCCATGAAAAGTTTGTTTCCATCCTTTTTTTGCCAATCCTAGATATAAAGAAGATTATATGCGACCATTCTTGTTCTACATTCATGGACGTACATTCATTCATATTGTTTGTTTTTATTCCATAGACGGGTACTTCCTCTTTTAGGTTCGATTCGTGAAAAACGAAGCGATTGTGCTGTGGCTTCACTCTGGGTTCAGTCCACCTTCAGGTTGTCTAAACAACAGCTTCTTCAGCCTGAAAAAATGCGAAAGCGCGCGCACACACAATTCTGTATCTGCATCGAGCCCCCTCTTACGTCGCGATTTGTGTTCTCGTTCGTATACACGCCTAGTTGTAGTTTGTAAGCTTCATGTGTTATTTGTTCCTGTTGCGTGACCAACTGAACGCATTACGACCCAAATTTGCGCTCAGAATATAAACAGTGATAAATAAAGTGGAATAGTCTACATTTATTTTGGTTTTATCAACTGGGTTGATAATGTGAATTGGCCACCGTAAATAGGTTCGAAAGCTGATGTTTTGAGCGCCAGCGGCCTTCGTCGGAGCGAATCAAGAGATTGTGGGTTGTGTGTGGTTGAATACAGAAACATGGAGCTACGCTATTCGTTGGTGCATGGTAAAGTGGAAAACAACAGAATAAATTAGTTGATACCGTGAGGATTAAGAGTGCCGATTTGAAAAAGAAATTTTTGTTCTAGAGTTTTGTGGCTGTCCGTGCTTCCTTGATGTAGGGAAAGGCCGCAGACTGCTATATGCTGCTTAGAATGATTTGGGAGATTTAAGTGTCCCGCGAATAGTTTAGATGCGTCTCTAGGTCACGAAGGTGCTCTCGGAATCGGTCGCCTAGTCGTCGCCCTGTTTCGCCGATGTATAACCTTTTGCGAAGATTGCAAGTTATCCAGAAGGTGACATTGGCCGAGGTACAGGTGAAATGATCAGTGATCGTGTTGGATCGCTTAGGTTCCGATATTTTCTCAACGTTACAAATGAAGGGGCATGTTCTTCATCGTGTCCGCCCATTTAAAGGTTCCGGGGTGATCTCTTGTTTGTAATGCACTTCTGACTAAAAGTTACTTATGTTTTTGTTCCGTTTGAATGAAGTTAATGGAAGTTGTGAAAAAATTCTACCAGTATGGGGATCATTTTGGATTTTACTGCGTGGTTGTGAGGGTGAAATGTGAGAGTGAATGGAATTCTATCGTTACTTTCCTTCTGAGACGTTTGTAGTGGTGACTGCTGATCAAAAAGTTGGGCGTGGTGATGGCCCGCTTGAACAACAATAGCAGGATAGCCAAAAGAAATCGCACATTTCTTTTGATTTTAAGGAAAAATTAGAATCAAAAACGACGAAGTCTAAGAAACTGAGAATGAGGAATGGAATTCTTGGCATGTGATGTATGTGAAGATGAATACAACAAATAACGATAAAAATCTGTGGGTTTGTGGTGTACTGTGGTACATAAGTCGTATGCCGTATACTATCGGAAATTTCACAGGTACATTTAAGAGTCGGATGAAACGAATTGACAGTAGTTGAAACTTAATTGATTGAGTTCCTCACTGGTAGAAGAAGTAGCGCCGATGCAGTCTTCATTTTAGCGACCGTAGAGTTCAGGTTTGGAGCCGTTGTATTGATTGAAAAATTAGTGTTCAATGTAGCCTACGAATAGATTAGCGTAGCTGGGTCCCATTTTGGTACCCATGGCCACACCGTTGATTTGTTTACAATAATTGTTCGCCAATGAAAAACAGTTCAATGACATACTAAAGATGGTTTTTTAACGGCATCTGTTGCAATCCGAGCTTTTTGTTGGCTTTGTCGTCGTGGCGAGCGCATAAACTTCCAGTTTGATATCATCTCACGCGGCGGTGAGTGCGCGTTACCGGAAAAATCTTCCGCGCCTTTTGTCACGAAATCTGGAAATCACCGACGCCAAATCGAACCATGTTGTCGACCATGAAAACACAGTAAAGGTTTTTTTTTTGTTGTTGCGTGTTTTATTGAAAGTTTGTGTGATGAGGGGGTATAAGGGGGGTTCCGAAAAGCGCAAAACCGCGTAAAAAAACATAAAAAACTGCAATACCGCATCGAAATTGACCAAAATAACGCAACCGTAGTTACAAATGCACCAGATAACGTCATCAATGGGTCGTTTTGACTGTCAAGCAATAAAAAAGTAAATCGAAAACCATCCAGTGGATAAAGTCAACAAATTGTGATGTTATAGGAAATAAAGCGAGAAGACACCTCTCCAAGTTTTAAGTCTGTGCGTCTTCCCAAACTTAAGATATATTGGTCGAAATGTTTCGCAGAAATTTACAGAGCCCAGTATGGAAACGCCATATTGGTGTATTGGTGTACTTTTGTGGTACACCAATACGTGCCCAGAAAACGAACTCGGAACACACTTTTTGGTCGCAATTCGACAGAATCAGCACTACATTTTGAACTGAACTTAGTCTTATAAAACCGCAATACCGCAGGTTAAAAGAAATATTTCCGCACCAAAAATAACCCTTACGCACCCATCTGTTATTAATTTTCGTGTTCTGACGAGGTTTGCGTACAGAAAAATACAACTGCAAACTCGCAAAATAAAGAAATATCTTGCTCTAGTCTAGGCGACATACTTCGTCAGTTTGTTGAGCATTACATGGCTGCAGTAATCTTTCCTTGTTTTTCATTTGTTCTTGAGGATTGCCGATGTGATTGACCTCCCTAACGGTTGGTTAACAAATGATATTTTATGGACCCCAGACGAGAATTCGTTCAACTGTATATCTAGCTCTCTAAGCTGTTGCAAACTGAAACCATCCCGCGATCGCACGGGCCATCCAAGCTCGGGTTTGAAAATCATTTCCGAAAAAAAGCAAATTAAATGTGATACCTGATTTTGGTCCCAAGAAAAATGCAGTGGAGACGTTGGCTTGTGCCTCAAAAATGCTCACATCCCATTGCTGTTTCGTCATCTTCAAATCGGCTCACTGCGTTTAATTCTGCGCAGTCGCAGCGATGAATTAATTGGTTCAGTGCCCAATGGCTCAAAAGTCTCTCGATTACGCGTGCAACGTCGCTCACGTTTAAGTTGAAAACACGTGTTGGGCGTGTAAAATGGTTTGTGCACGTGTACTCAGTGACAGACGGGTTGTTTTGTCTACGAGTGGATTGAGTCCTCTGGCTCAGGAGGGAACATTTAACCAGGACGGCAACGTGTACGTTTAAGAAAAGAATGGTTCAGTGCTGTATATATTTTTACATTTCTTAGCGGACATTACCAAAGTTTGCGTTTTCTGGAGAACCTGAGCCAGGACGTATAATTTTTGGGAGTTTTGAAGTAGACACAGCTAATCGTGACAACCCAACGAACAGTGATATTGGGAAAGTTCTGCTGAATTGTCTGGTGAACAGGAAGCGGTGAGCAGTTTCTTTTTTGGAAGGACGCGGAATTTTCGAACAATATGCAATCAAATTAAAGCAGAACATTTATAAAAACAGCGAAACGAAAATCAGTTGTCTGATAACATTCCACCATGTTACGTTGCCCAACAGATTGTACAAACTACAGTTGACTCCGTTCACCCCTCCAGGCAAATCAAGAAGCCTTCGAGTTAACGGCAGATGACAAAATAAAGAAAATAAAGAAAATAAAATAAACAAAAAAAAGAAACAAAACACTGAGACAAATGACAAAATATACCGGTTTTATTTGAAACGATAGTTTGCTGTCACAGCTGCAAATGAAAGCATATCTGATGGGAATGAAAAAAAAAAAACGGCAAAACAAAGCAAAACTGCAGAGGAATTCTATGGCGGCCTACTTCAGTACATAGTTGCAACGAGCTCCCATTACGTTCTCTGATACATTCTCTAATAAAGGTCATCAAAGTTGATACATGCCGCACGCCGTTGGGCTCTGTTTCTGCTTTAGTGATTCGTTTTGATTTAAATGTGCTAAAATAGGCAAGTTTTAGTACAGCACCCCCGAAGAAAATCCGGGGGGTGATATTACACGGCTGATTAGCCGAGCACACTTGCATTTGATTTACAGTAAGTCCGCGCTTTATCTGCATCAGGTTTATTTAAGTTTGTGCAAGTAAAGCAGATGGTTAAACACCGTTCCTTGACAGAGTCAAGAATTATATTTTGCAAAACGGTAAATAAAACATCTTTTTGTATAGCGAATAATGGGCCGTGAGCTTAATTCAGGCAACAGCGAAAAAGTTTTACTTCACAGTATTTCGACTGGAGAGTGATACTTGACCAAGATGGCGGCCTAATACGAAAATGTGCACTCACGCGCCCCAAATACGCCTGCACTGCAGGCTACCCATTCTTCAATACGCTGGACACAGACAAATATATTTCGTTTGTCCTCTAGGAAGCTTACAACAGGAGTGAAAAATTCCAAAGGTGTAATTGCGCGCGTGTGGTTTAATATACCGACGGAAAGCCTTCTAAAGTTTTAGTTTCATGAGATGAAACACCCTCCAGGGTTCGTTATTATGTAATAGAGTACGTTTGAATTTCCATGTTTATGCGTTGCGTGATATTAATAAAATGGCGGCCCGATAAGACTCTTGAGTAGGTCAAAAGATGAGTTATTGCTCAAGTTTTTTCTGACTAAACAGTTCTTACTCTAGATGAAGAATTAATTTAATCAGTTTTGTGCTACTTTTTGAGTGAAACGAACATAATCAGGTACAGACCAAATCTGAACTGCATCTCAACATAAATGTTCAATCAGCAGAATTATTTTTTAAACAAAATGCGATAATTATGTTAGTTGTCCAGTAGTCACTTTGAATCTAGATATTAAAGCTCAGAGTGAAGAAGTTTTGTGTTACCTCCAAGTTGGAATAAAACGGGCATAATTATGCTACAGACCAAATCTGAAACAGAATGATCATTCGGGGTTCTGCTTCCATAAATAGCGAACATCTTTTGTCGCAGTTTTTGTTCCTAGAGGATTATTTAAGGGCCTGTTTACATGGAGGGAGGGTGCCCTGGCTAACCGAGCTACCCTGGGAGGGCTAACGTCTCATACGTTTCTTTAGAAAAGGCATTGAAGCGTTTACATGCTAGACAGGGTAGCCCACCTACCCGGGGTACCCTGTCTAGTTGCCCGGGCCACCCGCCTAGGCGGGATAGCTTTTTACCATGTAAACGTTTCGTGCTGGGATATCCCGGCTAGCCGAGGTGAGATAAACCGCGAAAACATGGCGGCGCGGGGTGAATTTTTTCGTACTACTATTTGCCAGTGTTATCTGCCGAACAGAATGACAGTCAATCTGAAGAGATCAATGTAATAGATTAGTCTCAGTCAGAGAAGAGACCCGTGCCCGTACAGGAAGCTGAAATAAGGTGTCAAGTAACCAGTCGGCCATTTTGTTTGTTGTGCTTAGCGGCCGCTCAAAAGATAGCCCACGCAGCCCACTCACGGTCCCGGTTAGATGAGTTGCATGTAAAGGCGGGCTATGTGTCAACTCTTCTAGCCGGGTAACCCGGTTAGCCGGGACACCCTCCCTCCATGTTAACAGGCCCTAACTTAGGGAGATAAGCTGAAAACATTCACTTTGTTTTTGTGTGTAGGAACAGCTGTGCCCAATCCTAACAAGAGTTCTGTGAATGATTCACTGAGTAGAGATGGCGAAAGCGAAGGAAAAGACATGGATCAAGAATCCTTTGTATGTGTATTTTTTTAGTTGTTGCTGTTGTTGTTTTTGATGATGATGATGATGACGATGATACTGTTGTTGTTATGTACCCTCCTAGTTAAAACTCGCTTTCTTGAACTTTAATTTGAAGCTACGTCACGTTAAGCTACGTCACGTTTTGCGCATCTTGAAAAGTTTAGCCAATTTTTTTTTTTTTCATTTCGTTGCTTGCAATCCGTGTTAATCTTCTCCATCCATAAGCATCCTTGTTCCTTTATGGTTTATTATTATCCCTTTGGAGTTTTTTAATCTTAGAAAATTATTATTTTCAAACTTCCTTCAATTTTAAAGTAATTTTCTTCGTGGCCAAAATAAACTATCATGACTGAGCCCCATAAAAGGAAACGAAAAGTAGTTGAGCATGGCGGGAGTACAAGATACCCGATACCAAATAACTGCATATCCAAGGAAAACGGATTCGAGTTCGAGACAGCGACGTTAAACCGTCGTTTTCTCTACGGGGAAAATTATCCAAAGCAAAGAAAGGTAGATTGCAGCAAAATACAACGTTAAAGACAATAGACACTATGCATAAATGGCTGCCAATTAAATATTCTTTTGTATGCATTTAAATTAGCCCAACTAGCCTCGTTTGTGAATAAAAATCCTTTTGAATTATCAACTCAAAAACGAGGTTAGTTGGGCTAATTTTAATACTTACAAAAGAATTTTTAATTGACAGCCATTTATGCATAGGGTATATGTTAGGCTCTTTTTACGGGACATGATTGATCTAAACGTGTCACGTGACTCTTCTAAAACTGTAGGATATTCAAGAATAATCCTCATGTGATTTCGCCAAATTTTCAAAAATTTTCTTTTAAGATAGTTCGTTCAGTGTTGTAAATTGAGAATATATTTGTCATTCTGCTCGTGGACACGTTTCCCTTGTTGGAGACTGCGAGAAGTCTCTCTCTTTCTCGAAAATCTGTGGGGAAGAACACAAAGGTAAGCGTCCGCGAGCCACAATTATCACAATCTACCCTTAGTGGTATTTGCATACTCTGCTTGAAAACGCAGGCAATATATCAAACAATTTTATTTTTAACAGGACCTCCCTACGACTGTTGAAGAACTCGACAGTTTTCGCGAAGCGCAGCGTCTGCTCCAGAACCAACTTCTGGAGAAGCACTCGTTGCTGTTAGAGGCTGTTACCAAACAGAAGGAACAGTTGAAGGAAATCCAACAGCACATGATTCTTAACCTTCAGTCGCAGCTGTTTGTAGATCCAGTTAAGCTTCAAGAGAAATGCGCTGGTTACTTTGAGAGGAACAAGGACTTGTCCGAGAGGCACGAAGAACAGGAGCTTGCCTTAGAGTCCATCAGTCGTAAACTTGAAGTGCAGATCCAGACCGCTGAGCGGCGGTACCAGCGCCATTTTAAGGTGTTGATGGACAAGAGAGCAGATGAACAGAAGGAGGGTGAGGCAAGTACTGCCAAATCGGCTGACGATTTTATGGACACAGCGCCAATAGAACAACAGCAGGCGCAGATTGAGAGCGATGGAATGGTTGTAGATAGTATTGACTCCTTACCACAAAATCAACCAGGTGAATTGCAAGTACAGCAATGTTCATCCGCGCTTGAGTTGATAACAGTAGACGCTCAGTTGGATCTACAGCAGCACGCTCACATCGACGAGGTACAAAGTAGCGCATCTATGTTAAAGCGAAACGCGGCCAGTCCCTCAAATCGGGCAAGTCCAAAGGTTAGGCGAGTAGAAACAAACTCTAAACAAATGTGGCAGCAGCCATTCTCGACTGGCACACAACGAGATCAACAACAACAACAACAACAACAACAAGCTACTATGGCAGCGACACCACGATCTTGGCAACCCAGTACTGCCGGTCAAACGGTGGCAAATCAAGAGTTTGTACAAGCATTCCCTGGGACAAGCGATCGCAGCTCAGTTACTGCTACAACTAGCGTTACTTCCGCTCCTCTGCTAGCCCCTCGAGAAGTCGGTATACAGCCGAACCAGTCCGCGCGCGGACAAGAAAGTGTTCCATCCCAATCCGGCGCGTACTCCCTTGGAGCTAACGACCTGTCCCAGGCTCTTCTGCAGTCCTTTTCTGCAGTGCCACAAGTGAATGCTCTGATGTTTGGGGGTAACATGCCAAGTGCTGAAGCTTTCCAAGGGTCCACCGGGCAAAACGGTCTGGGATTTGCTACGCCTCAGGTCGGGGCAGCGACGTCTAACGCGTTTCAACAACAACAGCTGCTACAGGGCTCAGAAATGAACCCATCAGTCGGGCAATTTGTTGGGCAGTTCTTGTCAAACACTTCACAGAACCAGCAAATCATGCAGGTGTTATTGACTGTTCTCTCTGCGCTTCAAAGTCAGCCGCAAGTGGCGGCTTCATTAATAACACTGTTGAAACAGATCCAAGGAAATCAACAACAACAACCGCAGGGTGAACCTCTCCTGCCTACCCAGCCCACTGCAGCGCAATTCACGGTCGCCTCGAGCACTCAGGGTCAAACTACGTCACAGCTTCGCACTACCGCACCACCTCCGTACTCTTACGCAAACGAGGCAGGTTACCAGCAACAGCGGCAACAGCAGCAGCAGCAGCAGCAGCCGCCTCCACTGTCGCACAACCAGCGACGACATCCCCAACAACAGCAACTGCAAAGACCACGAGGAATGTTCCAGTCGCAGCAGCAGCAGCAGCAGACTCGGCGGGAGGCTCCGGGTTTGGCGATGAGCCGTGTGAGCTCTACCACTACAAGTTACAGCATGGCACTGCAACAACAACAACAACAACAACAACAACAACAACAACAACAACAACAACATCAGCAACAACAACATCAGCAACAACAACATCAACAACAACAACATCAACAACAACAGCAGCATCAACATCAGCAACAACAACAACAACAACAACAGCAGCATCAGCAGCAACAACAACAGCAGCAACAGCAGCAGGAGCGCCAATTGCATCTTCAGCAACAGCTTTCAAGAAACACGTCTATGAATAATGTGGTAGGATCTCAAATTCCGTCGTCGACGAACACATCCTCGTCTTCAAGTTACATGCCTTACGAGGCCATTCCTTCGACATCAACAGGATCTCCGTCTCCAGCGCGTAATTTCGCTCTGGCGGAGAAAAAGAAAACCTCCAAACCAAAGAACGACTATTTCTCGAACTTTACTTCGGAAGAATTACGCGCCATGTTGATGGATTCGCCGGGAGAATTATCTAGCAACGAAAGTGCTTCAGACTCGTCTGCGAACAAGCAGGAGAAAAAGCTGGAAGACGAGGAACTTCTGTATAATCCACTTCTCACGCAACAGCAGCAGTTGCTGGCGTTACATCAGGTCTGTTAGTTATTGTATTCGTTTGTTTTGCTTATTTATTTGTTTGTTCGTCTGTTTATTTATCTGTTTGCTAATTTCTTTGTTTTTTTTTTTCTTTTATTTGTTTTTTCTTCTGCATTTACATTAAGTTATCATTACATTACATCATTGTTGGTTTGGCAATTTAAATGGGAGGAGGGGAGGGAGAAGGAAGCACATGAAGAGGATACTGGTGTAAGCAATAGAGGAAGGGTTTTAGAAACTATTGAAAGAACACGGTTATTGCTGATTAGCCATATGATTTGTTTCCTTTTTGTTAGCTTTTTTTTCTTCTTGTTTTTGCGAACGTTCCAACCGCTAGCGCCTAGAGTATTGTCTGTTAGCTCAGGATCATACTCGATTAATTTAAGCACTGAAATGGCTCTTGTTTCCTTGCGGCTTACAGGAGCAGCGGCGGCAACTTTTGGTCCAACAACAAGAGCAGCGATTGCTGATGTACGAAGAACAGAGGAGAAGGGAAGTTGTGGGGCAGCCCCAACAGGTAGCTAGCTCGCCAGCTTCTTCCAACTACAGCAGTGGACTCCGCGCAATGCTGTCTGACGACCCTCAGGAGGGAAGCTCACGACAAACGGGTTGGTAACAAAGTCATACGCTAGAGGTCTTGGTCTCTATTGTTCACACACTGTTTTGTTCCCGCTCGGGATGACCCACGGTTCATCCCGCGCAGAAAACTGCCCGGGTGGAAACTCTCCGCAAAGGATTGGGTTCATTTTTCTCGAGAATAAGATGTGGTTTTGTAATTGACTCCTTGTGCGTCTCCTCCAACCAGGAAGATCAATGAAACCAGCTATTGTGTGGGCCTCCTGACAAAGTTGTGGGGGAGGATTTGCTGGGCCGGGTTCAAATATTTACAAAATCGAAATCTTTTGATGGTACGCTTTAATTTCCCAGGAACATTGTCACATTAGTTCTGTTAGCTGCTTTCGCATCCCGTTTAAAGATATACGCTATTATTATTTGCAGGTGACCAAAATGTCCAGGATGGGACAGCGTCCTTTACAGGATGGTCCGATTCAAACTACAGCTTAGGCGAGGCCGATGAACAGGTATTGGGCCTGTTACTGGCCGAGTCAGCCTTCGACCCTCTGTTGGACAATATAGACTGGGGGGACGATTCCTACACGGGAGATATTAACCTGAACCCAGATTAGGCCACCTGCGAGTGCACTCGAACTGAAGACAACGGACACATCATGAAATTGACGCGGTAGGAATCATGGGACGTGATAGCTACCCGTAGACTGGAAATGGATCAACTCGAAGAGAGGATTCGCAATCGTTCGACGTTTTAGCTTTTTTCATATGAATTTTAATCATATTATTCGAAAATAACTGTGTGTAGAGAGAATGATTTGTCTCTGTGTCAGTATGTGGTAGTAGGCCTGGCGAAGATCTTGTACAGGATGTGGTTTGAAACCCAGCGAATGATTGTGAACTGAAATTCTACCATAATCTACGCGTCTGCGATCCATTGATGTAACTAAAAAAAGATGAGCCACCATACTTGATTGCTCTTCTCGTAATTACACAATCTGTAGACTTTATCTTGGCCTTCTAGGAACAGGTTGACCTTTGAATCACACGTGCGAGTGTCGAAGCCGCGAGATCTAGTCAGTAAGCTAAGCGATCTCAACATGCGGGAGATCAAGTGAGCCTGTACGCAGTTCAACTTGATGGCCGAGCTTAATACAGTTTAATCCCGCTCTGTTAAACTCCCAGGGGAAACGAACAAATAGCACAAAACAGAGAGTTCGAACTAGCTTATAGTAAATGATTGAAGGGGGAATCCAAGGAAAATGTTTTTTTTTTAGTTCAAAATAACGTTGACTTCGAAGTAACCGAGCTCGAATAAGCGGGATCCAACTGTAGCACCAAAAATTCCGAGAACGGTACAAACAGTTTAAAGTTTTTACCTCCAATAATTCTCATTCTTTCTACCAGAAATTTTTCTGTGGGTGATTTAACCGGTAAGGCAGCAGCAGCGGGTTACGCTTTTTGTTCTTATCGAGAATAATCCATGTCTCATGGAATATCGTTGGTTGTTTTCTTTTTTCCTTAAAGAAACTTCAAGGTAAAGGTTAAGTCTGAATACGAGCCAACTGATCCATCAGGTCGGAGTTTTTCCCGGTTTTAGTAGCATGACACAACTGGGAGTATTTCTACTCCCCCCTCGGATGGGATGCTTCATCGCACGGTTACCCCCTGTAGTAAATTCTCCGGTACCCATTAGTCGTGTCTTGGCCAAAACCCAACACAATGTCCCCGGCCAGAACGTTTGAATTAGCACTCCCTCCGGTGTTGAGCGCACTAACCATGAGGCCTCTCTGAGGAAGGAAGAAAACTTAAACCCTTTCGAATTTTGCTGGGTCTAGGACCACATTCTGTACAACCGTATAACTGCACTACAACGAAAGTGCGCGGTCATTGGTCAGAATTGATCACGTGGGTAGATTTACAACAGACCACGGTATTTTCGCACTCTCAGGACTGGGTCTAGCTTGCAACTGCAAGTCAATGCGGGGGTTCTTTTTAAATGCAAATGACATGAAAATCGTTTCTAAATGACATAACCCACCTGAGCCTCCATTGCACGCTAGTTCCAGTCCCATATATGCTCTATTAACTACAGCACTAACGGATATTCCGTGATTATCCTAGATTATCGCGAACTCGTGTAGGCAGAGTGTCTTGAAAGGAAGTTTACTTTGTTTGGAATGCTGTTATTATATAGACATGAGTGTTTTACTGGAAAATACACTTCCTGAGTGGCGTATTTTCCATGTCCTTACAAGGCAGGATATTATTGACGTCATTTCCAGCTTTTCATGGTTGTTTGTCCAATTGGTCAACTTGTCTATATAATGCAAAGATAATTACGCAATGGCTTAAAGATGTGAATTCTATTTTCTCGTGTTGAAACAACATTTCACTTACTCGCTGCGCTCGTTCGTTAAATATTGCCTTTACCACTCGAAAATTAAATTCATATCTTCTTGCCGCTGTGAAATATCGTCTGTATAAACTTCCTGCCAGGGCACCTTGTTATACCCTATCACAATTCTTCTTTTGCGCTTCGGTGTTATGACAGGCGAGTTTACTCGTATTTTGACGCCGAGATGCGAGACCGTAGAAACCTTATATGTTATAGAAGCGAACCAAAAACTTACGATAAGATACTTGTCACACGCAGATTTGGCCGTAAATCCGGGCACATCAGGTCAGTGGCTTGATATCGCACAAACGCAGGAAAGTTGGCAAGACTTCTGATTGGCATTTGTTAAGACAGCTCGATCCAAGAATACCATTTTCTCCTAAAACTGTTTCTGTCCATCATAGCTGGTTTAAATTCCATACAGGGTCTATATTGGTAGCATTTTCACTTTCTGCAGGAGTTTTTAGCACGTGGACTGTTTAAAAGAAAGTACATGTGCCACGTGACCAATTTTGACCAATGCGCAACATGGCATGCAAATAACATTATTTGATAAAATACAATATCATAGGTGTATAAAGTTAACCGTAATACCACACAGAATATAACTCCTTAGGTTTCGTCCGTGACACATTCGGCGCAGTATCGAACTTTGCCCGAAGACGCGATTGTTGCCAATGGTCCCTTCTTGTGGTCAAGGAGACAAATCATGTAAGCCAGCTCATTTCAAAAACGCAACGAGACGGGAGACGAGACGGAAGACTCGTTTGATGTTCACATAAACTACCACTTCGCTGCTTCGTTAGAAACCGCTTGGAAGCCGGTAAAATAACCAGAAACGAGCTTTTGAAGTGTCATGCGAAACAGGTGGTTTTAGAATAGGTAGACAGGACATAAACTTATATTAATTTTGATATTTTACAAGTCAATCAAATCGCTATGAGTCTCTAGACTTCCGCCGCACACTTGGTTGGCTTTCTTTACTTCCACAGAGCTTTTATTAACTCTGTGATTGGATTTAATAAATTCAGGCCTGCTGCGCAACCCGATCTGGTCACGTGGCTTTTCCCGCGCTTGGCGCCCACCTGTGAGGTTTGTTTTTGTCGTATACTCATTGGCTCGCTCTCTTCAGTTTTGCTGCGATTGGCCATTATAAATTCTGGTTAATCTAATCGATATTGCATCCGTTCGCACGTGTTTGTGCAGTGGACTATGCCATGTTTTTTAAAGACGAAATATTTAAATTGAAACAAGCCGAGTCGTTTTCGACCGTTTTCGTGGGCGCTGACTCATACATGTAATTATATATGGCCTCTTTTACAAGTAAAAATAGATTCAAGCGGCAGAACGTAAGTGCCGTGAAAAAAAGTATTAAATGTACTCTAACAATAAATTATTTGAATTGCTATCTTGGTAGTGGCATGTGTAATTTTTAACAAAATAAACTGGAGTTTCAAGAACATGAGAAGTTGAAAACTTGAAGTTGTTTGTGATCTTTAACTATGGGTAGCGTAGGTTTTAAGTCATTGACTCGAATTATGCTAGACACACAACATTCGTTTGGACAGATGAACTAACGAGGTTATTAATGAAGTAAATAGTGAACATTTTCGCTGTTCTCTTCTCTGACATAAATGCAACCTCTTCCCAGGGTCTCTCTTCTTCCCGCCAAGGGCGGGATAAAGAGAGACCCTGGGAACAAGGTTTTCATAAATGACTTTATTACATCCATTTTGAAATCACTGGTTATTCTTGCAATCTGATTGGCTCTCAGCAGTGCGATTTATTCCCAAATC
>OMLO01000997.1_pt1 | contig 20755 bp, 11 predicted proteins | sample 1674811 | NCBI WGS metagenome assembly OMLO01 (sample SAMN06265003, study PRJEB25207) | coral metagenome | isolation source: Coral host | place: Mexico:La Bocana,Puerto Morelos, Mexico | collected 2008-11-13 | reverse complement strand
CCGGACCGTAGAATGCCTCCAAAGTTTCCAGAAAAATAGAACGGCCTCGCAAGTAATAATACCAATTTCTGACAACCTAAAATAAATAGTTAAATGCATGGTTCCTATTTGAGAAATTCAACAATTTTCCATTTGTAGAACCTTAACCAGGAAATTTACGAATCTCAGTTTCCTCTGTTTCAAAATTTCGGAATCTGTTGTAATGAAAAAGCGCCCACGGCAACGGCTTCTTCGGATTTCAGAGTGTACTTCATGTAAGAAGTTTGCAAGCAAGCTATTTTGAATGACATGTTTTGCAATGGTGAGACATACAGCTGTTGTTGGCGATACTCACTTGACATTAGCAGACAAAATACGAACTTTGCATTCAGATTAATCTCCGGAAACTTATCAATTCAGTGGAACAACCAAACCATCCCTGCGCTTGCAAGGGCCGATTGAAACAAGCATCCTTGAAAGCGGCAGACGCGCATACGCCGTTCTGTTTAGTCAAGTCATTGTAAGACCTCACTAACAAGCCTAGGATTAAGTCCACATTATGCCTTCTGTAGCACAATTTAAGCTTTTTCTAGTTTCTGTGTACGTCGTTGATAGCGAAAATAAACGCAGGATTCTGAATTATCCTTGGACATTTTCGTCAAGAAAGTTTAAAGTTACCTTCATCAAACAATTTATGTCCTTCGAATCACCAGGAAATTAAATTCGGCAAATAATTACAACCGAGTGGAAGATACTCTTATTGCCAAAACGTATATGGCTACCTCTTAGAAGTAATCAAAATTAAGAGCTAACATAAAGTTTTGTATCTTTCAGTAGAGAGAAAAACGTTGTTTATTTTTCCACTCTCAAAAAGAAAAGATTTTATTCGGAAAAACATTTAATATCCGGCCGCAAGAACAGTGTTCCCAAACCAAACAAATCCCACAGCGCCGGCAAATCAAATGAAATTATTGAAGCGACCATTTTAACAGACAACGTTAGATAAATTCATCACAAGAAGCAAGCTAGTTTTACCGTGTGAATTCTTGTCTTTCTGACTCCTTTTCTCGTGGGTTTGCTTTCGAATGGATTCTCCAGATAGGGACAAAACGCGCCGATAGAACAGTAAACACACATCCACGGCGCATCAAATTCTAAGGCCTCGGCGGGGATAGCGGGATGATGACACTCTTGATGATAGCCTGAAAATAAAAACATGGAATTCACTTAAATTGAATTGGAGCTGCAATTAGCAAAGGTGTAATTTGGCTTTAGTCTTCCATCTAATCTATTGGTGTCAGCAACCGTTTCAGTTGATTCCGGCTAAAACCTCTTGGCAACATAATTATTTTCACTACGCACGAAACGAAAAACGCGAGTCGCAAAAAAGTCCTGCTTTCCGTCTCCTTTAATTTTTAAAACGATTTGAATGCTGTGGTCAGTGGAAAGTTGAATCGATCAAGATGCGGCTAAAATTCACCGAGATTAACATGGAGTACACATACTGCTTTAACTTTCAGCATCCTTAAATCACGACGTACAAAAAGGGAACAGAACACGGAGACAAAAAGAAATGCTTAAAATTTAACATTGTCGATTGAACTAACCAAGCAAAGTTGTCAACATGCAGACTAGGTTAGATGTTAGATGGAATCTTTGTCTCACATGACCACCTGCGCTTAACAGACAGTCACCGTAAACACCTTCTCAGTCCGCCATCTTGACTGAACAAGTTTTCAAATGTAGGTGCGTTCGCGTTATAGTTAAGTCACTCTTTGGCTTCGTTTTGTTTACACGGTGGCAAGAAAATATAGGTGAAAATTATTATGTACCGACATGAACCGAAAACTGGGGCAAAATTATGTAAAAACGAAGCAGACAAATGCACGTGGGCGAAAAAGGAATACACGGAATCAACAACATGTCTCTCGCACCGTTTCTCAGCAATAGGTATCGAACCACAAGTCCAAACATCAGTTTCCGGGTAAAGAAGCGACGAAGATTGTGCAGAACCAATGTCCGCAACCCGAAAGCAAAAGGTGGATTATGTTATCGGTAACTCTTTGTTGCGTAATTAAAAAATATATACACGATATACCAGAACGAAACACAAGTATATAACTACTTTCATCTGGTAGACTTCCTTCTTTCAGTTTCACAAAATATTTCCTTACCGCACTCTCATGACACAGGCGATGAAAATCCTTGATTTGATTCTCGTAAAAATATTTCCAAGGAGAAACGCGTCTGAACTGCGAACAACACTAAAGCACTGGAGAAGCAAGACAAGAGCAGCTGAAGAAACAGCACACCAACGTTCGGTTGGACATAATTTCGTTCAATTAATGGCCATTTGCAGAACAATGGCGGGGCTAGAACTGAGTAAACATCGGCAATTATTCCAAAAGTGAAGTGTTTGCAAGAGAAACAGATAAAATGAGGGGAAAGAGAGTAGACTTCTTATGAGCTGTCAAGGAAGCGAGGAATTCTCGGTAATAACATAAAAACACAACACACACAACTGAACCAATCGCTTTCACCTGTGTTTGTGTCCCTTTGTCAGGTGCTTGCTCACAGATCAGAGAACAACTAAAACACAGGAAATTGGCTGCGAAACTCGTTTCCATTGTGTGTCAGCCGTGACTATACGAGTGCAAAATTCAATTCAAGATTGTGAATTTTCACTGGGACGGCACGTAAAGGTTAACACTATTATATGCTGTTGGCCGTTCACGTTTTAAAAAAACGACTCAAGAATGAGGACACAACATGAAAATCAAGTCTACAAAAGATCAAAGTGCTTGCCCATCACAGGCAGATAAAACAAACTTAACTCTCCCTGAACTAACAAGTGAAAAATCCCTCCTAACAGGAGAAATTAGCCACCAAGGATAGAAATCGCTAAAATCTATCTGCCATTTTAGACTTCCGCTCTATTTAGGTCTTTGTCGTGATGTATGACGTTTTTAAAGCTTCAAAATGTAATATCAGAAATGACATAAGATAACAAGAGAAAATCTCCACTGGCGGAAAAGTTTTCCAAAAGCTCTATTAAGGAAATACCTAGGTAAATACCAACATCAACCTTAAATAACGAACATAGGCCGCACTATCACCGGCGAAACGGAGCCAAGAGTCTGGAATGGATTCACCAATAAACAAACTTGATCAAAGAATGTTAATTCAGGAAAGAGTCCCACTGCGCTTTTGTTCGACAAGATCAGAGCGTCTCTTCGTGAAAAGCAAGTTATAACTAAACAAAAAAACAACACAATTCACAATACACAATCTGCAACTTGAATGGCTGCCATCTGGATTCACATCTCGACAACTTCTACGCTTTTGTTTGTTTTCCACAAAGAACGACAAAATTGAAAAACTGTTCTCTCTGATTAGGCGTAAACATTACAAGAAAAGAGACTCTGTTCACTTCACCAATGGTTTCACCTGTCTTCAAACTGCCACTTATTTCCGACAGAGAGCGAGCGTGTTGTCACTTATTTTTGACAGGAATATTAAATATTTCCCCGCTTGGCGACCTATGTCAACTTAAACTTGACTTCAAGCACACAAGATAAATTAAGAATTTTACAGCTTTGCCTTTACAACGTTTTCTTGTGAAACCGCAAAATTTGCACAGCGTCCACTTGGCTTTCGATGTCAAAACACACTGCACTTTCATAACGAATTTGACCGAAAATAAATCCCATCTTTTTAGGATTGGAAACGACGAAAAGCAGGTTTAAATGACAGAACGTGATGAAAAGTAATGGAAAATATCTCATATTCATATTCATTTGGTGAGCCGCCAGATAAACCGGAAAATCTCCAATCTCGACACCAAAGAATCATCTTCCGTTTGGAACACATGACACGAAATATTACCGACGAGCAGGAAATACTCGAATAAGAAGGCGGAATTACATAAAAACATGTTCACGAAAAAAATCAACCAACATTTCTCTTTTTATAGGCACGTTTGCTTATTTGGTAACTTTTATTTTGGCGGAATAGAGTGGCACGGCAAAGAAAAGAATAACAAGGAAGTTTAACGGTGACATCATATAAAAGATTTCCTTCCTGAAAGATAACCAGGCTGAAACATATTTATTATCAAGAGGAAGTTTGTACTCATCAGAAATACACTTGATATACAGGAAAACACAAAACTTCCCGCATGCATTCACGTTGTGACGTCACTTAGCGTTAAGAAAGTGGTTGGCCGCAACCATTATTGAAACTGAACTGACTACGTATGCCAAAACTGCTTTCCGAGTCCACACTGGTCATCTCGTCCGTGTTGAAATGACGAAGCAGGACACAAGAGTCAACAACAATCAAGCCGACATTCACTATGCAGAATGATGACTAAAAACTAACAACATACGGTGATGTGTTCCTTAAAATTCCAAAAAGAAAAAGACAAAAACGTTTTGGGGTCTGCCTGCAGAAAAAGTTGATCGATAACTACTGACTTATGATCGAAAGTAACTGTCAGTGTCCAGTGCAGGAATATCTTTACAGAGCAGTTAAAAGAGCTTGGTGACTAGCGTCAACTACGAAATGATCGGGACGTTAGTGACGGCTTCCACGGTAACAAGAATGCAAAGTAAAAACAGCATTGAATCAAAGACAACGAAAAGAAGCGAAAGGGATTGGGCTGACATCACATGTCAACAACTTAGACTACAATTGTTTAAATACGGCAGAAGTACGCTGACAACAATGCTTCAGTAAACGCATTGACGTCACTGATTGCTTTTTCATCCACAGTGACAACCTACCGGTAACTGCAAGACATTAAGCAAAGAGACGTCCAAACATCTTTTTCCAGCATAAAGTTTCTGGGCTTGGCGCTAGATTGGCTTCTAGTTTGTTTACTTTTACCGTGTGAACAAGTGTCACCGATTCGTCAGTTTTAATTGAAACACTCGTGCGTGAAAAACAAAGGTGTTAAGTTACCATTTTAAACTAACAAATAAAAGTATCTTTACATTTGCCTGCAACAAAAGCAAATTTCAAAACTCAATAGTGTTCTCATTCATAAATAGCCTATTTCTTTGGTTTTGGCAGAGGAAATCACTGAGTACATCAGTATCGATTCCTAGGAACGTTTCAAACAACAAGACAACAACAAGACAAACTTCACAAGTATCGTTGCAAGAAGCAATTGCATTGGTTCTTCATAGTAGCTGCAATCCGATTGGTCTGAACTGTATCGCCCGTCCACCCATGGAGGAACATACAGTCCAACAAGCAGACTAAGGGGTATTTTTTTACCATAAAAACTCAATGATTCACAGTGTTATTCACACAAGGCCCACTTATATCTCATCTGCATCAGATTTATGGAAGTTTAAACTTAGACTTAGACTTGTTGGCGTAGGCAAGAGTAAAATATCTTGCAAAATGGAATGTAGCGAACAATGTGTGTGAGATTCAACATGAAACAGCGAATAACATCGACCAGCTGGAATTGAAATCAGATCGATATACTTCAATATGTTGGATAAATATATATCTCTTTTGATGATGATGATATAGGTTCTTATATAGCGCATTTACAAAGCTCAATGCGCTTCACAATTAGAATTATGGGATGAGATCGGACATCAGCATATGACCTCTGTGAAGCTGGAGACTTTGAAAGATGTACTGCCCTAGTGTGGCTTACTGTGATCACGTTGCTTCTGCTTCAGTTGCCGATGAACAAAACATTCAGTGACCCTTCCGCTTGTCACACGTGAAAAGCCGCGACCTGGGTCTCTCTCGTCAACGACAAGGGAGCAAAGGAGAGAGAGACACTAGCCATTTTTAATATTAATAATAATAATAATAATAATAAATAATAATAATAATAATGGTTCGATTAGTCGAAGAAGTAGAGAAAACTGACTGTGTGAAGCAGCACGCCTTCAGTTTTTAAACAGAAAACAGTACCGCTGATGTTGACGTTGTTTAATCCGGCGCGAATGCTGTTTCATCTGGTTATCAGCTGAAATAACTGAATGCTTTTGTTTGCTAAGACATACAGTGCTTTTTATGGAAATTTAGACTTTAAATAAATAAAAACTCCTTTTTCGCACTTTTTTTGCCTAAGACATAGAGTGCTTTCTATGGAATCCAATCATTCATTAAGGGACGTAATTTAGATATATAACCCTTAGAATACAAAACTTTTAGTTTCATATTACAGTAGGATCTTCCTTTCTCCAGAAACGCGCGAAAGAAAAAAAACGCGCTCTTTCTTCACAACATTCTGAAAAAAAAAGTAAACAGCAGACTACGAACAGGTTTATCCACTCTTGAAAAGAAATGAATAGTATGTTTTCAAAGGCAAATTGAAGTAACGCTCTTGATGTATCTTAGAGACATATACTGGCTAGCAACAACTCCCTTTCCTGCGGAATGTAGTTCGCCTTGACCGGTTGGCTAATAATCACAACAAGGTGTGTACAAATGGAACAAAAACAACTATTGTGCTAACTATGTACCTCATGCACACCTTCTTAAAGGTGCACCAGCTCTCTACTACAAAAACCCAACGTGCGCGGTAAGCTGATTTGGAAATCAGTCTCGCTACTTTGAAGTGCTGAGAGAGAGAACGAAACAAAATTCACGGTTTAAGTTTGTAGACAGGTTAAAATGACACCGATTAAATCGTATTTTGTCCAGTACGTTACCCGATTACTAATCATCATTGACGCCAGCTTAAAAAAATAAGATGCAGGGCCAAAGGGCCAGCCTTACACCGACTACACGTCACATACTGAATATAAATAAACGGCGCAGCGCTTTCGCTTATCACTGAAAACCTACTTGACTCAGGACCACGGCTATGGAAAATACCAAATAACAAAACAAAAATACTGTCTGCAAGGAATACAAACTGATGTTAGCAGAGTTAAGACTTTTTACATCGTTTTCTCTATTTTTCATCTACCGAATTAAATAGCTCCCACTGATCCGTTGTCTGTTTTTCCACTGCTGATTTACATACCTCAGAAAATAGTCAGATTCTGACTGATTACGGCATCAACTGCAATCGAGCTTCTGACAATACCTGGTTGTTATTCTCTCTTTTTCGGCTTCAAATGTCTACTTGAAATTCGCAATTAGTTTAATGCAAACATAGATGCCCGCTGTTGTGGGTTTGAAAGCCGGAGCACACAAGACTCGCCCGTGTTTACGTGTGAACAATTATTGAATGATCAGAAACTGAAAAAATCAATCAGGCTCCTGGAGACAAAACTGATAACACCAAGATACTGAAACCTTTCTATCGCTACGTCCGTGATAAAAAAAAAAACACTTTTCTACAAATTATTTTTGGCAATGCAGTTAAATGAATTGAACGGCCGGCCGATCGATAGACGTTTTATCGGCTTTTATAAACAAAACGGCCGGGAAATTAGGCAAAGTATACGCCGCCAATGGATCTTTTCTATCCAAACCTTATACAGCTTAGCATGGTCAATGTAATAACAAACACATTGGTCACCTTACACTTTTTAACTTAAGCTGAATTTGTATGCAAATTCAGTCAGGTTGAAGAAACTGATTTAAATTTCGTCGGACAGGGATTGAAAGAGAACAGCAGAATTTCGACTTTCTGACGCTTAAGGTTTGTACCCTGGAGTAAACTGGCCTAGTTTTGTAAAAACACTGATTCAACGTTTACACGTAAACATCACGAAAGACAAACGTACAAATACCGAGTATAACAAACGCTATGTGTGACGACGATCTTAGCCGCAAAGTTAGAGTTGAACGAGATATACAGGAATCTATACAGAGAAAAGTGAAAAACTTGACCCAACCTTGTCAGCGATTTTTCAGCAACAGCAGCAGCAGTTAGTCTTTCGTTCAATTAATTCGTGGCCGTCTCAGTTACTGAACCTCTCAAAGGAAGCCACGACAGTCGAAACCTTTGATGTGCGAAAACGTTTGTTCTAGGTGAATATCCATGCCAACGCCACGGCTCCAAAAGAACTTTAATTCCCCTGAATGTATGTGTTCACAATGACACTGCAGAGGTTATCACGGTCCGCCTCTGACAAGCAGTGACTTTTGTTTAACGCGGCGCTGGTCATCTGACATGACCATGAATGAGGAAAATGCTTTGTAGCAGTAGGGTCTTTGTGTTTGTCGTGGAAGAACAAAGCGACTGGTTTAATGAGAGTCGTGTTTGTGTTTTTTTAAACAAAAGAACACGACAACCATGCACCTGGTGAAAATCCTCAGTCAGAGTGAATCCGTCACTGTAGCAATGTCGAATGACCGGAGATTTTTCCGCTGCAGGGTTTTACGAGAATTGCAATTTCTACTACACGCGAATCGCGCTATAAAAATTCGAAAAGCAATATGGAAAGAAACCGGCCACTTTTTGCCTTTCATTAATGGATGGCCAGCTAGGTCAGCTAGCAATTACTGAAAATTGCTATTGTAAGTATTCCATTACAGCCTATTATCAAGGAAAATTTACGTCATGAATTCAATAATTCATAAACGCCCCCCCCCCCTCCTCCAAGAAAAAAGAAAAAAATATTGCAATATCTTTGAAAAATGTTCACACCAATCGCAAAATCACAAGTGACCAAACTAAACAATAAGTTTTCGGAGAACTATATAACTGGTATAAAGCCGGTTTAGGTGTGATTGTTTACTTTGAATGCGTGTATGACACTTGAATGTCTTGATACATGAAGAAACATTTGCACACATCCTTCCTGACTAAAACACGTGTGTCGCCAAAGGTACTGAAATCAGTGTATCACCACAAACACTAGTCACTCTATCTCCATTGTTAGTTAAATCTGGAAAGCATCTTAAAAAAGACTTGAATTTGAGCTGAATGCACTGAACTTTGCACCAACTTTACACGGCTACAACAGCACTACATATCTTGCCCAACTGTAAAATCCACTAGCCCTGGACTATAAGACATGAATTTCTTCTCAAGCTAAAATTTACATCTACCAAAGTTTGCAAAATTCTGATAATGACTGTTACTAATAAGTGACACTTTTGAATTTTACAAAAATCAAAACACATCACAGATTGATGATCTTGTCACAAATACACTGACCTTGATATGTACAGCAACTTTTAATTTAAGTCAAAAAATGGAACAAATTACACTTACCAGAAAGCAGAATGTAGGAAATAAGTCAACTGAATGTGGGACATTGTGCCACCTTAACTTTTCTGACAACTTTGCCAACATTTTCTGTACATGCAAAGGCATGGCGATTTGATTTACTATTCACAATCCAAGACACATCTTTAGGCTAACTGCTTTTACATCAGCAATGAGAAAAATCTGGTACAAATACACTCGGCTGTGATCAAGCAAAATGAAACCAACTAACAAAGGTAATTTTGCGAAAATAATGTATAAAACCTAAAACTGCTGTTTAAAAACTAAAATTTATCAGTAAATAAGATTCATACCCAGTATGTCTTGTGCTAGTGTATTGTCAGGTGAGACATAACACAGGATTAAATACACTCTTGACTCACCATAGAGACACATGCTGAGATGCAACATTAAAGAATCTAGTTTTGTCTTCCTTGTGCTTAAACACAAGCAGCTACAAGCGTAACAGAAATATTCTGAAGGAGTTACAGCTGCCAAGAAAGCCAAGTTTAATCTGTAACTGTTTCAGTTCATGATATAAATATTTAAGACTTTGCGATCCTGACAAATTTCATTTTTACCTTATATCAGCCTGACTCTGGACTACGTTGATAATACTTTATTTAATAAGAAACCAGATCTTATTTCTCCTTACTTTAAGGATGCATTGTCAGACAGACTATGATCACAAGAACAAAGCAGATCAGCCAATAAGAAAGCAATGTCTTGATGAACTACCAGAATCTCAGAACTTAAAGACTAAAAGAAAAACTGATCAATCACTAAAGAAGAATTAATTAGGAGTTGGAATTGAAATGCTAAAAGTTATAGCTACTATCTGCTATGTGATGGATTAAACTAGCTTCTTGGGGGATAACATTTAATATGTTCAATAAACTCACAGACCCTGGCAATGAAGTATTGTCATGGCTTCACCAGGATCATATGCAAACACTTGTAAAGTGACACAAATGGTGGGAATTACACTTTAAACCAACACTTCAAAACTCGAAAAACTCAGTGACCTCAATGCAAACATGGTTAATGTGTTTGTACTTTGGAGGCTCCAGCAAGTCTGCAAGGAAGCTTTAGGGAGCTTTTGCAAGATATCATTGAATTGTGCAAATAAAGCAAAACCCAAATAAACTGCAGAGCTACCATAAGCTGAGATAAAAAAAAATTGAAAAAGGGTGCACACTCAGTAGCAGCAGGTTAGTTTGTTACCCATAATATATGTTGCTTTAATGAGAAAAAGACCTCAGAGGCAAATCATGGCGTCAATTGTTTGATCACCAGTTAACACATGGGTTGGCAAGTTCAGTCATCACACCTAAAAAGCGTTTCCTTAAATTACCTTGCCAGAAACATGACACTCATCCAAATCACACTTAAATGACAAACTTCACCAAAGAGGTGTTAGGTTGTTATACTGCACCCGCATGTATGTTTGATAACATTTGTGTTAGTTTAAATGTGCTTTGAAGTTTGCAGACAAGGGAAAACAGCACTTATCATTAGTAGCATGTGCATTTAGTCTTTCAGAGGCTAACCAATGGAAAGTCAGTCCACATGTATGTGCCTCAGATGCACCTGTCAAAAACTAGTCAAATGATGATAATTATAACTTACAAAAACAGCAATCATCAAAATGTCTGGCAATCAAAAGAAGTTTCCTTTCCAATATTTAGCTTTTTTGTCCAGTACAACTTATAACCTTTTCAAAAATGCATTGGAAGCTCATTATTGGAATTAAATGCCCTGCAAATGTAACATTTTTAACGAAACTAGCATCAAAGGAAAACTTATTTAAAGCAGACTGCTATCCAAAACAGTGACGTGACTATTGAAGGACTGAAGTGTACTCACTACAACAACCACAAAGAAACTTTAACATAAGACACAACAAAGTTGAAGATGATATCATGTTCAAGTGTGAGTGGCCTGATGAAAATGATGTCTGCCAAGGTGCATCTCAATACAATATTGTACCTCGTAGGGTGAAAAAATTTCAAGTTAAGACCATACAAACATTTTGCTGTTAATTCTAACATTTGGTGTTAAGTTTTTTGTTGGCAATCTCCTACTGAATCTTAATCTGAGACAATACACTTAAAAAAAGATGGTGAATTATGGGCAAAAAAGTCTTGAATGTATGTAATTAAAGAAGTCACATTGAATTGTGCTACTTGAGACGAAAGCAAGCCGACGCCGACAAAATTTAAAATGCATTCAGTTTGGCACCAATAAACGTTCCTTATAAAACCAACAGGCTGTTATAAACAATTGTCACTGACTTTTCCCACTGTTCAATTGAGAAATTAATCTAGTTAACACCGGGTGTTATACAACGCCGAACATTCAACGAACAGACGAAATATCGTTTGTTAACCGATAAGATGTTTTAAAAAATGTTGCGAACTGCTGTACGGAAGAGAATGAAGATTTTAGAGATTTAAACCTTAAACAAAGTAAATTAAAAGTTAGGCGAAAAAACGCGATTCGGCCATTTTTAAAACATTTAGCAAACATTAAATTTATTTTCCTCGAATTTTATTCGCGATAGCTGTATTTGTATAACCATTTCAAAATACTTTAATCGGTCCATCAATCCAACAAAACTGAAACATTGTTTATTATTCCAAGTTTAATCTCCTCGCGCGCGAAGACTTTCAGCTGACAATTTTGACAACCACAACATCCATTAGCGAAAACGAAATATAAATACATGTACTTCGAAACTTCTATTTTAATCAGACAGTGGGTGATGGGACTTTTGCAGAATAATGAATTCCACGGCTACTTACAAGTTCAGTATTTTGAACTAAACTTATACTTCGGATAAAAACAGAATGAGTTTTTAATTTTGCACATCACATCAGTTAAAATGACTCAATCATTTGGTTTCGAAGCAACAGCACTTCAGTCGAATTCTGTTCGGAACGCTGACACTTTCCCTTGGAAACCTTTGTGTAGTCCGCTCTTTTGAACATTTTGACTGAATCCACTCGCAAATCGACGTCAATATTCTTATTTTTGAAATCAATACAATCACATAAATAAAAGAAGACCTGTATCAATTTTTATCTCATCTGCTATTTTAATTTTATCAGAACATCAGTTCGCCGTTTTCCTCCAATTTTTTCTCCCTAAGTGAAACGCAAAGCGAATAAACTTTTATTTCTAAAAATCGGACGTTCAAGGAAATAATGCTGAAATTTGGCGACCTTTCGCGAAATACAACATTTGCTACTGTTTAGGCTGAATAATTTGTGCCTCAGATAGCTCACTTTCGCTAAAAAGCGCTTTCAAACATAGAAAAACCGAAAGGTGAAGTGGTTGGGTTTTGCGCCCTCATTGTTTCAACAATTCCACGTTGCACGGCGACCTGTCTTCTCCCTTCACAACAACGGCGCTTTGCAGCAGGTGGATTTACGTGAACTTTAATGGACGGCCTTTCTTTACCACATAGCACACATGTACAGACAAGAAAATGATTACAGCGTTGCGAAAGTTTACTTTTCTTTCCGTTTGAGAGTTGTAGTAGCATAAAATGGGAAGTAGAATATACGGAAGGAATACTCACCGATCCCGCACTTGTCACATAACACGATCTCGTTTGGTCTTAGCGAAGTTCCGTCTTTGCAAATGATACACACAATTTCAGCAGTCGTTTCTGTCACTGCGAGGAAATAGAAAAGTAGCGTTAGCGAGGACAAAGAAATCCAATTATGATATTTCTACGATATTACGCAAAGGAAGTTTTACCGAAAGAGAAAATAAAAACTTGCTAATTGCTTCCCACATGAAGACAGAAGGAGCAAAGAACTTTGTGTGTCATACATGAAGAAAGTTCGACCGGATTCTATCGATATATAAAGCTTGTACATTGGTATATATTCTCGTGAATTGAATAAAGAAATTAAAGTGTAAGAATTAAAGACGAACCACTGTGAATTTTTGAAAATGGACATTCCTCAACAGAGTCATCGTCGAAGATTAGACTACACTTGGCAGAAACTCGGTCAATTTTCTGAATTTTCGCGTAAAACAGTTTGTCTTCCCATTCAGCCAACACAACATCTCCGAGCGCGAAGTTGAATTCATCCATTCCGTGAGCCCATTCAGAGCAAATTCATCCTCAATGCGTCCATACCACATTCACCCATGTCCCACACTAGATGGCGAATTTCTGCGGTGCGATCAGACAAAGTAAAACACGGGACATTCGACGACAACACATAGTCCCTCCGTAACACCAGCCATTGCATTTGTGATTAAGCCTCGACTTCGTGTTACGTCAATGACGTTCAAACGAGAGCCGAGCTTTCCAAAGATGCGGAGTTTTCCCTGGCGTCTATTTTCGTTTTAATCATGTTCAACCGGTAAAAAACCTTCTTTCAGGGGATTCAAGGTCGATCTTTGCAAACTTACCTGCATTCAGAGAGCAACAGCATCGCTGAATGACTAATTTCGCTGTCGAGCCTTGGTTTCCGCTGCCATACTTCAATTAATTATGAAAAATTTCCCGCTATCAAGTTTTGTTTTACATTTATATCGGCTCTATTGTTATGATAAATACAGCCTGCACCTGTACAGACAAGCACTAAATTTGTATAAAAGCTTTGCCTTTTGGCTAACTTATCGCATCTCTGCTAGATTTGCACAACCCTGTTTTCAGTGCAACGTCAAAGACAGCTGAGCCCACAACCCCTAAAATATTTCTGTCAAATTCAAGCTTTACTGTTTGATTTGTATATTGGTTTGACAAAATTGAAAACGCCACTAGTAATATTGCGCAAAAAGCAGTTTCGAGATCCTCTCGCACAACATCTCTCTTCCGAAGTCTCTCATAAATCACCTTCAATTTCCTTCATTGTCACTGGCGCGCTTTTAAATTTGGACAGGCATTAGCGGCCATCAATTTCACTTGGCGCTCGAGTCCAACACACATCTGCTCAATTGTTTACGAGTTGTTTGGGAAAATGCCTTCTTTCCTTACACGTGCCGCCGACTGGATAAGAAAAGCCTTCCGGAGTAGATAATTTTGATATCTGTTCGGCTCTTTCGCGATTGACAACACCGTTGTTGTAATCTCGACAACAACGTCATTAGTGCTTGGGCGGTAAGCGCATCCCTGAATTGAAACTTTAAAAAGCAGTATTTGATCAGTATGAAAAGTGCGCGCGGAATCAAGACCAAAAAATCGACTAGGACGGCCCACCTATAAAGCGTGCCTTTTAACATTTACGCAATAAATTGCAAAGACGAATCTTGTTTGTTTTAAGTTGGACATATCCGCCCTAAAGCACTTTATTCGGGGCGCCCGTGATGTCTTTCATAAAGTTATTGATGAAGTATTTATTTTCCAAACGAGCAGGTGCAGATTCCCATAAAACCTTCTAAATTTGAGCAGCTGCTTTGCAAGGAATTGTCACATGACATGCTATCAGCAAGGACAATTCATTTCTGTAGCGCAGCAGAAATAAAACGTTTACCCTCTCGTTCACACTGTTATAAGCGTATACGACACCATGGTGCAATTTCATAATTTCAAAAGGAGCCACGCGAACGTAAAAGCTTTTTTTCCAATTAAAGTCTGCGAGCGAAGATAAAAAACAGCGTTATTAACGTTGCGAAGAATAGATAAATTAAATATTACATATAATTACTTGAGGCTTTTCAAAACAAAAATAAGTCCATCGTGTATTAAGGGCAGCTGTTTCAATTCTGCAAAAACAGGATATCCGGAGCAATTTTGGTTTTCGTATATAAGTAGAAAGTACAATAAAAAGCGGTAGATTATTGTCGATTCAACAACACCAATCTTTTGATCTTTTTAAAGGTCTGCTTTACTTTCGTCGGGAGAATTTCAAATTAGTTTTTTTGGCGACTTATATTTTAATCACTTTTTCGAATTTTTTTTGCCCCCCATGCCAGACCATGGCTAGTACAGATTTGATACTGAGTCCGAATTTATGGGTCAGGGAGATAAAAACGAGAAAATTGAAAAGACACCACTTAAATTTTTTGCCGTGGGGGACCATGTAATTAGACGTGGAATATAATTTTTAAGAACAAAACTAGATTACTGCCAACATCCTGTGTTTTAATAATACGCTTTCCTCTTTAAGAATCGAACGGAAATTGAGCTAGTCTCAGCGATATGTCTTTTTGCTTTCTTATTCATGCTAACGAGAAAAAATGGATCAAGATATAGTTCCGTTTACGTCAACACCGATGGAAAAAGGAAATTGTTGACAAAAATGCTTTGCTATCGCAGTTTTTTCTTCCGACGGCCGGGTGAATAAGCTTAAAATGATCAGCTATTGGTTCTTGTTTCAGATTACGCAAGAAAGCTGTGGGTTAAGAAGGATTATTTATACATCCATAACTGATTGTACATGTCAGAATGAAATGCCTTTTAAAAACCCAGGGCACCATATTGAAAAAAAAACATACCTGAAAAAAAAAAAAAAAGAGAGAGAGAAGAGCTTTCGTTACAGTAATCAAAAATTCGATTTCGAAACAAAAGAGAGCAGCCATCACACACGAAGTAAATCTTTGAACAAGCAGAGCTTCACAAAAAGCCGCTCTCAACACACAACACCGGGTATTTTCCTAAGGAATTCTGGAAAAACACAATCGGTAGCGCTTTTAATTCACAGAAAAGAACGGCCCGAAAAGAAAGCATTCTGTTCAAATAAATTAAAGCTAAAGCTGCACACAGCTTGCGATTTTCTGTCTGCAAAGTCAAGACATGTTTTTAAATTTGAGGCGTTCTTTATGCTCTGTATGCATAAGTTTCAAATGCTTCATGCCATGCTGATGATACAGCTTTCGCTCTTTTGAGCGGTTTGGTTATTCAGCCCTGGACTGCAATTCTTTGGCGAAGTTACTCAATACCCAACAAACTGACGATTTAACAGTTAAAATGTTCTTGTCGATCACATTCATTGCGCAGCTGTTAAGTAGGATAAAAAAAGTTTGTTCAGCCAGTGAAGAAAATATAATTTGCAGATAACGCAAAACCATTGTCTTCCCGTCGGGCATTTCTGTGAATTGGTAATTTACTATTCAGTGACTAACTTCTGAAATTATTGATCTCAACCCAGTGATAAACACAAAACAACACACGATTATCTTACATTTCATTTTCAACGCCAGTATACTCTGAGTTATAAACTACGAAAGCCATTGTAGTGAGTGGGCAACGAAAGTAGTTTTGTCTCTCGAAATAAAATCAGGGACTTAGATCCAAAAATTATCTTACACTTCTGTTTTAATCTTTTGTCTATCTTATCACTTAAAATAGTTTTCCTTTTTAATCTTTTATATTCAACGTGCTGATTTTCTATCAAAATCAAAAGAAACGCGTTAGACACCGCCACACTCAAAACCTCCAATCATCAAAACTAATTACTCCAGCAATATTTATTCCTCATATTTTACTCCCTGAGATAATATCCGGCAGCTATTTGTGTTTATATACGTATACATTTTCCTGGCCACACTCTAACAGAGCCATTTGTATAATATTGTTAGAGTCTCTACATTTTACGATTTTTGGGTACAAACAGCGTTTAAAACAGATTTTTTAGCGGTTTGTACGAAGTTTCGATTCGGTCGGTCGATAGCTACAACGTTGTTAAAACTATTGATCCAAGATGCAGGTTAATTATACTCTTTGTCCTGGTGGAGTTCACCAAAAAACACTTTTTATTCCGGATTTCGAAGATTGGGCATCGAAATTGACAATATTTAGAGTGGCCATTTAGCAGGTCCAATTGCAAATTTTATGTCGATTTCGACACTAATTGCAAACTTATCAAATTCAGGCTTTTTCTATCAGGCGACGAGAAAAATCTATTGAATTCAGCTGTTGAGGTTACATGAGGAAAGTTGTCTGACTTGTGATTTAAATGGGAGTTAATTTTCAAACGTTTGTGGCCGTTGCAATATATTTACAAAATTCGCTTTTCGTAGGTATATTATTTTTTTTGTCATTTTCTAATCGGTTGCGACCACTTTAGAAGCGATAGTATTTTTTCAGGAGACATAAATAGTGAAATTGTAACCGTGTCTTCGGTTTACATATGGCGTCCGCTGTAAGCAGGTGCTGAGTTAGAGTTGATTCCTCCTCAGAGCAAACATGAGGAAAAGTCTTAAACACAACATAAAAAGCCTACTCGGCACAACTAAAACATCTCAATAAACCTTACCGCTTTTTTGCGACTGTTGATCGACACAAAAACGTTCATTATTAAACCAGAATGACTAGTGAATAAGTTTATGGAGTGAATTTACATTTACGTGCTGTTTCATTATATGCTCATTAAACAACATATATTGGCTTATGATGCAAGAAACCCTAGTCTGCGGGTGAAAACTGTTGTCATACGATGTGTGCTGAGCACAGATAGTCATTATACCGTGCGTCAAATAATAAATTACCAAGTCAATAACAGGCAAATAGCGCCTACTGAAGAAATACGAAAAACACTCAGCTGTTTACATTGAAAGCGCCAGGTTAACAGAAATCCCATCGTTATCTTTTCGACTCGCCCGCTATAAAGAAAAATTTCACTTGCCTTATGATTTACTATCAAAGCACCACGTTAGAAGAGCATTTAGGCAAAACATTTGCTCAACACGATGAAGCAAACCTGATGCTAATTGAATTTAATCGTTAAAGAGAGAAAATAATACAGTCTTAATTTTTTTCACCTCGAGCTTATTTGGTTGCACTGTGAGATTCACGGTGAGATTCACTTTCTAAAAAATTGCTTTAACACTGACTTTTAAGTGACGTCATAACGTTGCACAACACTGAGGTGGTACATTAGTGCATGACTTGAAAACGTTTAGTTAGCACCTTTTCCCTATAGAAGTTAACACGAATATATACAAACACAGGCAATATCAAGTAAAATCGACAATATTAAATTCAGTGTAAATTTATAGGATAACTTTTACACAACCTTTCTTCATTTTCAAAAGAAACTGTTTCTATAGCATGACTGTTTTCTTCGTCTTTTTGTTTACAGTGATTATATTGAAAGTTATTGAAATTTATAAAAGCTGCGAAAAAACCTGAATCGTTGTCGGCTGCCAGAATTTTAAAAGATTCAGCCAGCTGCAATAACGACATGAAGGTTATCGCTTTCAGCCAATATTTCCAATTGCGGCGATTTGTGGTCCATAGATCTAAATAAGTTATCTTTATTTAAAACGTAGTAGCATTTTAAAGCCCATCCAGGGGGTGCCTTTAAAAAATGAAGGAAAATAACGGAAATTGCGGATAAGTTTCCGGGAATGGCGGATATAAGCGAACTCGAAACCGCCTCCACTTTTAGATCATTTGGAAAATGAATTTCCTTTCAGAGTATTGGTGCTGCGATCTCACGCTGTGCCAAAAACGAGCATGAAATTCATCTAGCAATCACTAGAATAAGAGGGAGGAGTTCCTAGTAATAACAAAAGATAGACGGCGACGATCTGTCCCTCGGTTAACGAACTTGGCAGGATAATTTTCGCTACCACATGCCGCGCGATGCATTTAGCGAAGCTGAAAAGAAAACCCATTAAATCGAAACTGTTTTGACGTCTGAAACAAGGCGCGGTTTCTTAATTTTGGCAAGTTTGTATTGTCTGAACACGAAAACAGATGAAAGCCGAGTATAATCAAGAAATTCAGTGGGTGTAGAATTTTTGTTATCGATCTTGATAATCTCGTTTCCTTGGTATTCTGTTTCTCGCGTGGAATTTCTTTAACAACGTGGCTCAGCAAGGAATACAATAGGCCTGGTGGCTGATCTTAAATCCCGCTGTTATATTATTTAACTACCCGTGATAGGGGCAAAGTTATTCATATCGGTAGGCAAGATAATGATAAGTAGGTTGTAAATTATTAAAACACTGTATTTTAAGTCCTTGGCTCTGATGAAAATATGCAAAGAATAAAAACATTTAAGTATCTTCCAAAATTCTACCTAAAACAAAGATGAAAGGAAGCCAATGCAGTACTGATGTCTGTCAACCGATGGACATGAAAAACGGTGAAAGTCAGCATGTACACGAAAACACCTGTTTCAATGTTTCACGGGTGTGAGCAATAAATAAATAATGTGCTGCTCTGGCTACAAACTATGGTAGGCGGCACGAGAAAAGAAGTTAACAATTAAAAGAGTAAACAGAATTGTTGTTCCCACACAACACTTCAAAAGTTAAAATAACCTTGCATGACAAAAACACCCAGTTACAGATATATACGATGTACTTATAGAAATCCATGTTAAAATTCTTATCCTTCAGTTTACTAGTTTAGTATTTAGCTGCAGTTTACGTACAAAACAATCGATTCCGGTTTTTGAACGCTTTTAGCAACTAAGCCAGCTTCGATATCGCGGTTTACATAAAAAGTTGTCACAGGAATAACATATTTAATAAGAAATAATTAGCTAGAAGCTCGAGGCTTTTAAAGAGCATATTTTCCATGGGAAAGATTATGTCGTCACAGTGGACCTCTCTGGAATTGTTCTGACACAAGTAACAAATTGTATAGATGTTTTGTTTGTTTGTGAGGAACAGATGCGTTATGATCATGGAGTCGGCAAACTTTGATCCTTCAACAAATGACAAAAACGTAATGCGGGATTCCTGCCTTGATATTTTGAATCTAAACCTGGTTTTTTCGTGTTTTTTAAATCAGCACTGATTTATTGGACTTATTAAGGTGTCTCAGTTATCTCTATAAATTGTATATAGCTATAGAGCTCTGTTTTTGTATATTTTTGAAAGTAGCCTTTACCAAAACACAGTAACAAACCACCTGTAAGCACCTGTGTGAAATGAAACACTGCATAGTTCACATAAAGAGCCAAGTGGAATCGTATCCTGCTGATGAATTTACTAAGACTGTCGCATCTTGTCACTGTAATCTGATGTTTCCATGTTTCTGCTTACTTTCCAATCAACAGCAAATTTCATGATTTTATGATTGATCATCGCAGTTACACACACAACTTAAGCAGTTGTGAAATTAAAGCCTGAAAAAAATTCAGGCCTGAAAGGGATTCGAACCCGTGACCTCTGCGATACCGGTACAGTGCTCTACCGACAAGCCATCCGGGAGCTGGTCACTTTGTGAGTTCGTAATATACCCGTAGAATGTGAATGATGCAAATGAATATATGAAAGATCATATATATATTTGAACCAAATGGTTTGATAGCTCAGTCGCTAGAGCACTGCACCGGTATCGCAGAGGTCATGGGTTCGAATCCCGTTCAGGCCTGAATTTGGCTTTAATTTCACAACTGCTTAAGTTGTGTGTGTAACTGCGATGATCAATCATAAAATCATATCTTTCTCCGCAGTTCAAATATCTGATCTTTCATATGATTCATTTGCAGTAAATTTCAGTGTCCTAACAAATATAAAGATGGACAGAACCAAAGCAGTTTAACTTCGGTTTTGAAGATTAAACGAAGGACGAGATCAGTACCTGATTGAAAAACGTTTTTACTGATAAAAGAGCGTAATCAGTTTTCTCAAGTATGATGTAGCTAGTTCGAGCTGATCCTATGGTGACTTCAGAAACGAAGAAGAAGAAGAAGAAGAAGAAGAAGAAGAAGAAGA
>OMLO01000996.1_pt1 | contig 20764 bp, 10 predicted proteins | sample 1674811 | NCBI WGS metagenome assembly OMLO01 (sample SAMN06265003, study PRJEB25207) | coral metagenome | isolation source: Coral host | place: Mexico:La Bocana,Puerto Morelos, Mexico | collected 2008-11-13 | reverse complement strand
GTGCTAGTTAAATATAGACTTATTGACCAAATTGACTTTAGAAAAAGTCGAAAAGAAAAACAAAAATTTTGGTCATATTAGCACTTTAAATAACTGAAGAGCTTCAGACGTGTTTTTCTAGATTGTAAGCGAAGGTTTTACCCCTTTTTGCTTACTTTTTTGCAGCAGGGATACCGAAGCAATTCACCGTTTTTCGTTTATCTCTTATACATATCCTTTTTCCCTTCATGTGCAAATGAAGCTCGAGCCTAATAGTCACAATGTTAGAAGACATGATAATATCAACGTTGCAAAATCTCGGAATCTCACAGTTAGTTTGATATTTTGATATCTCAAAATATCATGATAATAATAAAATATCACCGTGAGATGGCATACAAAAGATATATCAACACTCATTTGATAATATCAAATAATATCATGAAAACATCAACGTCTCAAAATCTCAAAATGTCACAGTTTATTGATATTTTGATATAGTTATCATGATAATATCAGAATCTCAAAATCTCAAAATCTCATAGTTAATTTGATATTTTGATATTCTGCAATCCCGCCCCTTCATTTAGTGGCTGCTACGCAGGCTATTGTGGTATAAAAACTGACTGCGAGAAAATAAAGCTACTGCGAGTCTGACACAACGTTGAAAATTAAAATATTTCGGCTGGCCAGACCTGCCTTCTTCAGGTTAAGAGGCTCCTGAATTACAATATTACATAATGGTCGTGTCATAATACATATTTAGAAACTACCATTCAGGGATCTAGTAACTGATTGCCATCAATCATTGACACATGAATTTATTAGTGCCATGATCAGACAAAACTAAATAAACTGAAACTAAAAATGATGAGTTTTACCATGTGAAGTTATTTTACATTTCTCTTGTTTGGTGGCGAGTTACCCTGTACGTAAAGTATGATAAAAATTTAATGAACGGCTCGCCTTAACAAGCCAATAATAAATCTTACAATGGCAACGAATGTACAATTGGCGAGCAGATTAATTTTCATGCTTTGTGTTTTCTTTCTCTAGCTGCTATGATTCCAAAACTGATGTTGGCAACTTTCTTTTTACTGGCATTGTCCTACAAGTGTCACGGTAAAACCACTGACCAGTGTACCGCAGAACAACCAATTTACGGCAAAGCTTTGAAGGGTTACACATTCAATACTTTAGTGACGTCATCTTCAATTGGATGTTTAGTGGATTGCCATTATGAAGACAGATGTCAGAGCTACAACTATGTTATGAAGGCAAATATCTGCGAGATGAACAACAGAACCAAGGAGGCCAAACCAGAGCAATTTGTGTCAGATCCAGATAGATTCTATATGAAGCGTGGAGCACATAAAAGTAAAGTTTTAGTGATTATAAATATGAGTTATTTGTGATTTTAATAAAGCTGAACGATTGTGTTGTTGTTTTTTTTTCTTACCTTCATCAGAGCAACTTGGCTCCATTCCCACTCTTCCAGCTAGGTCATGCAAGGAAATCAAAGCAAATGAAGGAGGACAAGCGGTCAGCGGTAACTCGTGGTTGGATGCCACTGGTTCTGGAGAGGTTATCTTGGCTTACTGTGACATGAACACAGAAGGTTTGATAATATGTCATTTCATTTTTATAATTGTCAAGGCGAGCCAAAATTTTCCTGTCAGAAACGTTTCTTTATGTATTCTATGGCTATATTAAGCTGGTGTTATTTCTCTGCAGAGTTACCAAAGTCTTGCAGCCACTTGAAGATGATTAATACTTTAGCAGAAAGTGGAACTTACGTTATTGATCCTGACGGTGAGGGAGATTTGCCTCCTTTATATAACGTCACCTGTGACATGACTGACAAGAATGGAGTTGGCGTGACCGTAATAAGTCACGACAGTGAGGACAGAACACTGGTGGACGGATTTGAAGATTCAGGATCGTATTCACGTGACATTCAATACAAGCGAGCAAGTTTTTCTCAGCTAGCGAGTCTCACGAAAGTCTCTTTGTTTTGCGAGCAGTTTATAAAGTATGAGTGCCTTGAGTCCTTGTTGTTCAAGGACAATACTGCCTGGTGGGTGTCGCGTGATTCTATTGACATGAAGTATTGGGGCGGAGCACCAGCGGGCAGTGATAAGTGCGCATGTGGGATTGACAACTCGTGTGCAGAGCACGAAAACAATTGTAACTGTGATGCCAATGATGAAGAATGGCATGAAGACAGCGGTCTCCTCACTGACAAGACACATCTTCCAGTAAAACAGCTGCGGTTTGGTGATACTGGAGACGGTGACGAGAAGGGCTACCATACATTGGGAAAGTTCAAGTGCTATGGAATTGAATAATTCTGAGGACGACGTGATGCTATGAGGTGCCCCAGCACCTTAGACTTTCACTTTTGTTTTTGCAAGCAAGCAAACGCAGAGATTACACCATTACATTTTCTTGCACCTGCAAAGTAATGCGTTATATCTCATATGTAATCGCAGAAAAAGCAACATGCTTTAGTCAGTCGGAAAACTTAACAACTGTACAGCGATGTTTGTGTTTTTCCAACACCTTTGACTAAAGAGAAAAACTGGAGGTATCAATGAATTTGAACGACATATATATGTAAGCAATAGACCACACTTCATGAGTTAACCGTCGCAATACTTAATGAGTCGTTCTTTTACCAAGGTTCTTGGAGAGAGTCAAGTCACTTGTCAAATCGAGAGGATGAAACGTTCTGATTCTGTATCGTGTCTTGGCTTCAGGTTAGGTCATTTGGTGTTGAGGAGACAAACTCGAGTAACACATTCTAAAAGTCATTTTCAAAGTGCTATTAGCTTTCTCAATTTTACTAAAAAAAACCTGCTTTCAACCTCATTACTGACTAAGAAATTGAGCTAAATAGTTAATAGTTTTTAAATAGTTTATCACGGGCAGTTTTAATAAACTGAAAATGCTTTTGACGTTTGAAGGGGGAGAACTCCACAATATAATAAAACAAAAAAAAAGAAACTATGGCACCCTCTAGTTGTTTGTTTTATTTTTCTTCTTTGTTTGTGTGTGTTAATCTTCCTTTTTCTTGTTTCCGTGTTTGTTTGTCCTCACGTACTTGAAATCACTGGAATGAATTTGAACGACGCATTTAAGCAATAGGCCACACTTTTTTATGAGTTAACCGGCGCAATAAATCCACGCAGTCCACGCAGCTTGAAAATCACGGATCGTTGTTTTTGAAGGGTAAGGAGAGTGATTTAAGAGCTTTTCGAGTGAGTCAAGTAGCTGGAACATTGCTGAGAAGATAAGGTAAACCAATCACAGCAACCGGTAGAATACAAGCACTGTTTACTTGGCAAGCTCCACACAAAGGATTTACTCATTAATGAGCTGAACATGTTTAGCTTTGAAAGCAATAAGGCCAGAAAATAAAATATACAAATGATTTACAGGAATAAGACAGGGAAATCCAGAATATCGTCGGCAGAATCAGTCATCAGGAAAATACAACGGCATGTAGGAAAGTTCGCAGGTTTATTAACTTCGCAACTTTGCGAAGTTACTTAAACGTTTTGCGACTCGAATAAAAGTTAATTCCAGAAGTTATGTTTCTTAATTTTATTCCGAGTTTAAAGCTGAGATGCCCGTAATGTCAAGAAATCTTAAAGGCCACCGAATTCATTCATTGTCATACCTAGAGCTCGGACAAACGTTGAACTACGTAACCAATCAAAGGTCTCTTTGAGACAATGACTATTTTGCATAGATTCTAATTGAATAGAAAGTATAGCCAGTAAAACAAGTCATTTGCTAAAAAACTCCAGCCACTTCCATCTTGAAACTACCGTTTGTACAGCAACGAAAGAGTCGATAGTTGCTCCTGTTGTCACTCGCGGTACGTTCGCAGTGTAATTGTTATTTGAGCGTACAGTACTCGTACCAGATATCAGCGGCCTGTCACGCCCTTTGTCGCTTTTATATTGTTTTTAACAGTTTACGGTAAATGCAAGATAGCTCAATGCGTTGGGTATCTGCATTTAAAGGCGGGAGGGTTGGAGTTAAACTTACGTTGGGAGAGCGACAGCGCCTTTTTTTTCTTTTCTTTTTCCCCCTCCGACGTGCCCCACACTTTTCCTGTGTTAATTTAATAACAACGACAACAAATACTTTGTAGGGTATTTTTGAAAACTCAAAAAAGAAAAATGCTCGCACACCCCACGCCCTTGACATAGCTGAAATCTATATCATTATTATTTCACTATGTTTCACATTTGCCGACATTTTTCTCTTTGTCAAGTCAAGTTGTGCATTGGTCAGCGGAAATGCAAACAAAAGTCTACGACCCAAGGAAGGAAGGAAGGAAGGATTGACCGACTGAGCGAACGACCAAGCGAGTGAATTCGCGCTCACTCACTTAATTCCTATTTTGCATTCATAGTCGTAAAAAATAAGAGGGCATTGGTAATCACATTTTTCCACATGTAGGCCTCCTGTTCCCCCTTAGCTGCGAAGTAACTTATAATTAAATTCTAGCTCAGAAAGACACTTAAGAGCCAACTCCTCTAAACCTCTAAATATCGAGAATGAGATGACACTCGTAAAATTTCGGATTTCTTCATATTTTGCCCAAATAACCTCTTTAGTGAGTTGTTTTTGAAAATACCATTCCAAGGACCTCAAGCGCTTTAGTTTTTTAGAAATCTAAGAAAGTTCGAAAATCGCCATTTTAGCTGCTTGTACAGATAACGAGTTGATATCTTTCAATACATTGGGTAGTTTCCAGTCGCCTTAAAATGGCACATACCTCTGAATGAGACATATACTGTGATATCATTTTCCTTCAATCACTGATGTCATGTTTGACCCTCAAACTGTACTTACATTCAGTGGTGTACGATCGAAAGTCTTCGGAAAACTCCGGCAATTTTCGGAAACGTTCGTGTGGGTTTCGGGCAATTTTTTCGGAAATCTTCGGATAGTCAGAAATTTCCGGAGTGTCGTCATGAACGTCGTTATTAGTATGTTTATATAATAAGGAAGATAATACATGGTTGCTTGTCGATATGGAATATCTCTTTGTGTTCAACTTTATATCTCACTCCTGAGATATCAAGTTGAACACTCCAAGAGATATTCCATGTTTACGTTCGCACATTCAGCGCTCCACAAGCGGAATACTTGGCCTATGCTTATTGGATTCACAAACAAACGTGCAACCGCAAAAGTTGGCACGCAAGACAGAGAGCACAGTTTTTCCCAATACGGACCGACCTAGGTTAGCGGTTTCCGAAACAATACTTTAATCTACGTAATAATAAGGTATGGCTCACAAGGAAACTTTGAAACATTTTTTTAAGCCAAATTTATATGTAATATAAATGTGACAACCATGAAAGAGAAGATCAGAAATTGTACGAGCTCTCCACCCAAATAAACAGATCTGTCACGCAATGTACCGGCATAACACTCGTGTTACATCGAAAGGTCAAATTTAACTTATACCAGTATGACGTGCTACTCCGGGCTGCCCAATCACATTTCTGTTTTCCCCTCATGTCAATCAAAACCATGCGGTCTTATCTGCACATCAGCAGTTTAACATCACATTTCTGTGAACTCCCAAGTGGTTGTCACAAAAATTCCCACCCTCCCAACCAGTCTTTTGATTCTCTCTTAGCATACTACTTGTACATATTTAAGTAGAGCATTAACAACATTTAGGTTGTAATTCTAAACATAAATGCACTGCTATGTAGAGAATTTTTTCTCTGTTCCAACTGTTTTACATATAGTTGCACAGCATAGGGCCGTTGGACTTAAGCAGCATGTCTGCTTATTTAGACATTCTAACAATTTTATCCATCTGTGTTGAGTTGGCATATAACTCAAGTAATTTTGTTATTATTTTTCTAAGTTTGATTTTCTTAAGGTAAATAAACCATGGGGGGGATGAAGTGCTCCGTACAGGTCGCCCTTTTGCCCCATAGACTCACATGATCAGCTTTCCTGGGCCACCCGGTGTTATTGTTGATGTTGTTGTTTGTTCCCAAGGGCCCTGAGGATTAGGACCCCAGTATAGCCTGGGGATTAGGTTAATTATGTTGCGGTTGTTTCCTGGGGGCCTGGGCTTTAGCACCCTGGTGAGAAAAACCTCTCGTTGCCAATGTTACTCTGCATGATTCTTAATGGAAACTCGAGCACTTCATCCTCTACCCCTTTTCACCCATTGAACTTGTGTGTTGTTTTCATTTCGTGGGTTGGGAGCATTAATAACAAATCTGTCACGAAACAGTGTCACGCAAGCACACTGAATGAACAGTTCAGTTGTCAGCGTGGTAACTAACTTGAAAGACGTCATATGAGACCACCAAAATCAGTATAAAAAACGAAGAAATTCTCCATTTTGAAATTTTGCAATGTAAAGCACCACCTCTTCCAGTGTTAATGGTCTGTTCAAATGTAGTACAGAAGGCTTTTTTAAAAAAGAAATATGCAGTGTAGAACGCAACCACACCTTGTCTTACTCTAGTCAGAGAAAGGTACCCCATCAAATGTCTCAGCTGTCTCTCGATTGGTCTAAACGCGTCATATGACTGAATATACTCTAGCTAAAACTAGGGAATATCCGTGTGATATTTTCCAATTTTCAAAACTGCGCGTATTGCTAAAAAAGATTTAAATGATAATAAAAACAATAGCCTCCATTTTGCGTGAAAATATGCTCGGATACTTGTCCTTGGACATCATCTATTCCTCGAAACGCACAGTTTACCGAGCTACACTCTCGAAAAACAGTTTTTAATCCATCAAATATTTTTGCTCGCGCGCGATTGACTTAAACGCGTCAGGTGACTGAATATTCCCCCAACGAGGGACATTCGGATATTTGTCCTTGGGCATTATCTCTTCCTCGAACTAACAGATAATGTCCGCGGACGAATATCCGAGAACGTTTTCGTGTCAAATGAAAGCGGTTGTTTAGAATTCTTTTAAGAGTAATGTTCATAGTATTTTTTTATCTGGCAAAATATTTCTTGTATATGTTCAACTGACTATTTTTCGTTTCCCCCAAGAGTTGGAGATAGTCATGGGTTTAACTGTGTTATAATGCTCTCGCCTTATTGATAACACCAGAAAATACCAGGAATACTCACTTGGAACTTGAAAACAAAAATAAAAGATGCAACCAACTATGGCAACGATAATTTTTATTGCACAAAATCTACAAATTAACGTGAGCTAACACAGAAAAGAGAAGAATAGACATACAAAGTTTACGTAAAAAGCAATCAATGGATTCAGCCTCCCATAAATTATTTTCCGTTATAGTACAGTATTTACAATACAAGATAAAGAGGCTATTACTCACTCATGTTAAGATCGCTTAAGTGTTTGACTGTGTAGTCAACATCAATAAATTAGCAGCGAAGTAATGAATCTAAAAAAAAACATCGCGGGCAAACGTTTTCGTCTAAGATAAACTCTAGTTTATTTTAAGATGCTTTTTCAATAACATTCTCTTTGAACGTTTCTAAAACGTCTTTATTAAAGAAGACTCAAAACTAAGCCCTTTCATTTAAAACAAATTCTCAACTTTTGCCGTCCCGAGACCAGCAACAAAAAAATACGACGTAGTTTCTCGTAGCCTTTGATTGGTTGAACCGATAACATTCAGAAACATTTCTAGCATCCACCATGGAGTTAATGGGTCAAAAAGGCCCCACTTATATAGTCTCGGGTACCCAAGACAACCTTCCCCTCGAGCTACCCTGACCGAGGTAACGTTTACCTTATTTCTTTGCAAAGTTCAACCAATCGCTTACATTAGGATCACAAACTCGTGTCGAGGAGCGAGACAACGCCGATGGGCGAGTAGGGTAACCCTGGCAAGCGGGACAACTTTCCTTCGAATAAACGCTTTGGCTCGCCTAACCGGAACAACTCTCGGCGTGGCGAGTGTCCAGTAATGTCTAGATTAAGGATACAAAGCAGAAATTCGTATCAAGGAAGTAAAACCCACTGTGATCGAATCGACGGAGGGAAACTCAAAGAAAAAGGGATATTTTCACATTTGATTTTTCAAAAAGGGTTATGAATAGCATGCAGAGTCAACTTTGACTCGGCCTACAGTTACTATGTTTTAACATGTAAACGCTCAATAAAGTTGCTTCGGGGGCAGGGTTGTCTCGGGTGCCCGAGACCAAATATCTGAGCCCTTAAGGGTTATGATATGAACTCCTCCTTCATGCATTTTTTTCTCGACAAGTGTCTCGGTTTTAAATTAAATTCAAGTTGCTGCACTCATCTGCCATTCACTTGGACCCTAAACAAGAAAGAAAGGTACACACAATAATGTCAGCTATCATTGCCGGCATGGTCATCTTATTTAATAATAATAATAATAATAATAATAATAATAATAATAATAATAATAATAATAATAACTTTATTTAACCACGGTAAAAAGTTTAAAGCTAAAAGCTTGTGGGGCCGTTTAAAAATACATGTAAAAGATATCCTAAAAATATTTAAAAAGATGACAAAATTCACTACTACAACAAACTAAGGAAAGCCGTTCATTGACATTGGGGCCTTGCACGACTGTTGGTAGCTTAGGTGATTTTTCAGGTACTTTGACTGGATGAGTACATGAGACGGTCATTTGGAATTATATTCTTAAATATGTGTAGAACTGAACAGTTCAAAAATGATGGGTGCTGTGGCTCGTTCTATAATTTTTACAAACTGCTCCACAGTAAATAAATATTAAGAGAAGTACGCGAAGATTTTACTAGCAGGGGTCTTGGGAAAATAATTCGTTGTTAAATAACATTGGATACTGGCCAAGCATTAAAACAATGTTACCCACATCTATACACTTCATTAACTTCTCCATTCCGTCTGCCACATCCCTTATCTCCTTGCTTCGTCGGATCAGACATTTTAATGTCATGGCTTGGTAACTTCTCGGTAGTTAGGCTGTTGCTGATTCGCTTACTCTACGATGAAAAAGGTGAACATTTTAAAATCATGTGACACAAAAAGGTAGCTTGATCTAAATGCACTCACCTGGGTATGTTAAAGACAGTGCAAGATATCATTAAAAAAGCAGCATGGCTGATATTTTTATGTAATTTGTTTACACAGTTACATTGTCTATCCATTTCCAACTAATTGCACTGTTGACCGGCTGGGAAAGCTTCCGTTAAAGGAACAACAGCTTTCGAGAACACAACACTATATTCTTAGCTGACAAACACACATGTTCGTTTTACACCTGCAATACGGCCCATGTGGAATACCGCTGACCCCGATGATACGACGACAGAATTATCTCCTATCAACTTTCGCTTTCATTTTATATCCCAAAAAAAATTCTGACACGGGTAGCTGAAAGGTTTATGGATGCTTAAGATATCAGCATTAGTTTTCAATATAATACCTAGATTTCAAATATTAAAGATGGCTGTTCAAAACATTTTTCATGTCTCAATCAAGACAAGAAAAAAATGTAAGTTCTCTTCCTGGTGAATTATTAGGTTACCAGATCGTGCTGGTGCCGGTTTCTATCGAGCTTTCTTACTGGGTGTTTTCTAAAGTTGTGTCAACAGTTGTTGCCAATTGTTAAAAAAACTGAAGTCGAAACATGGGATATGCGAACTGATCCAGTGACTTGAAACTTTTTAATTAGATCGAATAATCTAATTTGCATTAGTATACTGATAGATACTCTTTTTCTTTGGCCATCATGGCTTGATAAGATAAAACTGCGGTGATAAACATGGCAATAAACACATGTTGGAAAACAAAGTTCATTTACTTGACGTTTCCTATGTTTCGACATATATCTTCAGAAGTGATTGTTAGGAATAGAACTAAAAACTAAATTTAAATTTAAAATCAGTACCTAATTATCAGAAGAGAACAGAAGCTTCTGTCATTGTTATTTTTAATTACTTACTTAAGTTTGCCTTTTATTTGTTATACTAGTAGTATTCTACTCAAGGCTGACAGTATACCAATAGCTCAGCCAATCATATTGCCGCATTTAAATTAGCATACTAGTAGAATTCTACTAATACTGGATAGCCTGGTAAAACATTGTCTAATGTGAATACCTTTTGTTGAGTTGTTTCCTTTCCTGATGCATAGCTTGTTCGTTGACGTTTTCTTTTCCACACAACAATCGCTGACCGAACCTTAAACACGTGAAGAGACTGAGTAAATATCCAAATGCACACATAAAATAAATAAATAAATAAATAAATAAATAAATAAAAAGGAAATTGCAGTGGCACATCCCTCAGAGAGACTCTTTGTTCACTCTTTCGAGATCGTGTCAACAACAAAATTATTAAAAACCCAGGTCACATTGGAGGTAAGCGAGCGTTCTAAGACGTCTTCCCTGTTTTCGAAGTGAGACACATGTACGAAATTAAAGCCTGAACAGAGCTCATCACCACCCAGGACAATCATGTGAAACTCATTACCACTGCTATGCCGGAGAGTTATAATGAGGATGGTTTTACACAAGTCTCTCACCTAATAACAAAATAGCTGTCTGATTATTTTTTATTCATCGTTCGAGGCTCCCATAATGATTTGTGCCAGTTTAGATGTTACGACCGAGAACAGAACGAAAACTAAATTGAAACAAAAGTGTGGCTTCCACCTTGACGAGAGAAAATGTTCTACTATGTAAACCCAAAAATAAAGTCACAAACCTGTTGATCAAATAAACAGTGGAAAACAAATATAAATAAGCCCTGCAAGGGAAGTAAAAAAGAGATATTTAAGGAAGTAAAAAAACAGTAAATTTTCTTAGTCAGCAAATTGAAATAAGCCAATAATCTGAATTAGTGGCCAATAGAACCGGCGCTTCATAGAAAATGCCTGGTGAAAGCGTGCTGTTGAAAGAGCAGTCTGTATCAAAATCTTTGGAATAAACAAACCTGAAGCGAGTTTAGGATTGCAAACAAATAAAGAAAGACCACTGTAGCTCGATCAAACGCCAGGACACCAAACACCCATGTGATTCCAAGCAGAGGAATGAGTACGATTGAACACTTTACACCAAGCCTAAGATGTCAAAACAGACAAAACAGGAATTGCATTGAATTATTGTTCGCTATATATTAGCGAAAATATCCTAAGATGCTTTCATGTTGGTAAGAATATCAAAATCAATGAAACTCTTTTATATAGTCCTTTTACTTATTTCGAATCATAGTGTCAGGTTATCCGAATTTATTCTGCTCAAAGATATATATTTCTGCGGATTATTTCTTACTTGATTTTTTCTTTTTCTGCCGCAGCCATCATTTTGTGACTTGTCATCATGGCTCGTAAAACCAATACAAATATAATGCCGTTTATCTATAAGAGAGAGAGTAACACCAATTAATCACTGGCAACATTAAACTGTATACCTTTAGAGCACCGAAGTAATGTGTCTCGCGTCAGAAGGATGTAGCACGTTCGGTTTAAACTGTAGACACCGAAACACCTATATCTAATTAAAGATTAAAGACCTGACTATTTAAGCCATAGACCACAGGTTTTTATGGTTTATTAGCTAATAAACCACGTGGGATGTTGTAAGAACACTAGACTAGAATTCGTAAATCACGAGCCGCAGGCAGAATGATTCTTCGAGTGTTCTTCCAACATCCCAAGTGGTTTATCATGCCTCTAAACCATAAAAACGTGTGGTCTATTGCTTTTATATAATAATTCAGAAGAAACGCGAAATATCCATGAGTAAACCATAGCTGATTGACCAATCAGAGCGCGCGGATTCAATTGATTATTATATAAAATACTATACCAAGAGGATGAGGCAGGAGGGTGAGGAGGAAGTTATTAAACTCCATAAAATCATCTCTGGCTTAGTCTATACTCTGCACAATGTTGAAAGACAGAGGTTTTGCATTCTTTAATGTTAGTCTTGCAATATTTTAATGACGTATAAAACACAGACATAGAAAAACCTACCAACACAACAGTAAGTGCGGGACCAATAAATGTCCAAATAAGGCCAGAGGATATAGATAACCAGCATCTACAAAAAGTAAAGGAATGAATATAACAGATGGAACCATCTTAGCAGACCACCTATGAACCTAAAAGCTCAAGATGCTTCGTGGGGGGGGACTTCCTCGCTAGGGTACCCTCAGGAGTTCAAATCCAAAATGGAGACCACTCTTGCATCAAAGCTACCTCCACCTTGGATCTGAACGCTCGAGAAGACTATTCACAGCGCATCTAGTATATACGTTGTAGTTCAATTATTTTACCATTGGTACAATCTATATTTTCCTTTGTTACATATTTATTATCATATATTGCCATACACAAGAACAAAGAAAAAAATCTAATAGCATAACGGGCAAAATTGAACCACAACATATGTAATGCAAAATTAAAATTTGTAAATGAAGGAACGGCTTACGGTGAATACATAGTTTCATTTATCGGTTATCATCAGCAGTACGTGATAACATGCTACTTACGTTTTATCCCCTCCATATCCATCGGTTCTTGTGATTGCTAAACATATACTTACAAATATGAGTGGAACACCTGCGAGAAAAACGACGAGATAATTATATTTAGAAAATTGCCAAGAGAAAATACGCGCACTGATTGGTTTAAAATCGTGTTTCTATTAATCAATTAGATTAAAGCTCGTGATTTCTATAGTGTGATAGTGTCACTATCACGCATACAAATCAAGAGAGAAAAATCTAATTGTTTTAGTACAAATCTACTAGTCGTTTAAAATTTTATCTAAATCCTCTTCATTGACACTTCGAAAACGCCAATTTGTTAACAAGGCTACACTGCTTGGCTACTCACTATCTACTACTGTGCATGTAGCATAGCCAATCAGAGATGGCAGTCGTAATAGAAAGCTTGTAGTTTATACTATAACTCGATTGAGACATGGAACTAGCATGAGCTGATGACGTAATGATGGCGCGAACAAAGAGAATCTACATTTTATGATCAAAGTAAAGAAGTTATTTTCCTTTTTTTATTAGCGAAATTTTCTAAAAGAAATATCAAATATGTTCTCCGTGTTTCTATCGAGTTATAGAATTACTAGTGAAACGGTTTGGGAGAACTCGAAAAACCTTTCGAAACAAGGCACATGTTTTAGATTTCTTAAATATCGAAAATCCTTAAAATTCATGAAAATACACGTTATTCCAAAATGGCAGCCATTATAGTGTTCTTTTGTCTTCCTTTAAATTATCCCTTGTTACCTCGTTCTTAAACTTGAAATTCAAAAGAATATTTTCCCTTGAACGAGGTAACAAGGGCTAATTTGCAAGCATACAAAAGGATACTAAAATGGCGGCCATTTTGGAATAAGATGTATCCACTCAGCCACGCCACGGCCTCCCCACTAACGTACATAACTTATTAAACGTAGTAGAAACCTTACCCCAGCCAAGAAAGTAGAAAAACTTTCGTTTCCTTTCACCACCGAACACTTTTACAATAGACGAATAAATCTGTACCCCTTCAGCCAACATCCAAAATATTGCGCTCAGAAAGAAATAGTGCAGCAAACAAGAGACAACTTTACAAAGGACCTACATAATCAAAAGTTTAAAAACAAACATGAAGCAAAGCAAAGTAAGGCCATAACAGAAGCTCATAAGAGTTTCTAGCCATTTTGTAAATCATTATCGACGACAGGAATGCTTATTCGTTGATTCTACATGGTCTGCATGGTGTTTCAGGGTTACTCTATTTCTAGCCATCGAATTTGCGTTGTGTACATTTATTACCTTTTTATCTACAACCTTCACTCGGAAATTTTATATGAAGTTCTTTTGAGAAAAATTATCTTACAGAAACTAGCGGTCCATTGTTACTTGATAAGAGTTCACAGTGTTTCACTAATCGTAATTTCATATATATTGCTTTCATCGCAAATCTTCATTCTAATGTTCGAAGCATCGTGCATCCGGACTTTTAATAACAGTCATTGATCATATCCAGCTTTATACAAATAAGTCTAACTGTTGATGATAATTCAGCGAGTGGAAACTTACCTTATATTTTACGACGAATGAGCCAATCAGAAGAAGAGCATTAGCAGTAAGAAGCGCGAGACACAGATTGACGTGTATCACCGTCTTAAGAGACTTCAAGATTCTACGTACAGGACACAAGCACACGACAGGTACATTAGCTACTTTGTATTGAAAGGTTACAGGATGCCGTTTACTAAATTGACTGTTTATACATAAACAGACTAAATCAGTGGAAGGAAGAAGATGTAGGTCATAATGATGTAGGTGTGTTCAAGAAAAATTTTAACAATTGTTTTTCATGATATTTCTTCGTGGGTTTTTAAGACCTCAACGTTGAAGAGCAAAGTGCGTCTCTTAGAATTAGGGATGACCCACTCTCTTGAGTTATTTGTTATACTTCGCAAACAAAATTATAGATACAGACCAGCTAACAATTTGTCATCTTGACAACCAAATACTGCACGTCACGCAACGTCGAACTGAGAAAAAAGAAAATTACTATGACGAACCTCCATAAAACCAAGTGAAGAAAAAGTGTAATAACAATTCCGAGCAGCGAAAGAGAACAACCGATCAGTGTGATATATTCCAATGCTTGCCTGTGTTCTTCGTGTTCCTGCAAAGAATTTATATATGTTTCATTTGATCACCAATGGCAACGAAATAGTGTTCCGACTACAAAAGCTTATGCTTCTTTTCGAGTTATTCTTATGAACGTTCTTTCCAGGTACCTTAAGAGTTGAGGTTGAATTCTGGCTGAATTAGATAATGGTGGTTTTCAAAGGCACGGGATTGAGTCCGGGGTTTAAGTCCGGTCAGTGTCTGTATCTGTCTGCATCTTGTGTGCCACAGTAAATCATAGTATCAAGATATCTTTTCAATCTCAAAATCATTCATTCCCCACACTTAATTCTTATCACTCTGTTTGGTAAAAGAGGTGTCACTAAATAGCTCTAAAACGTTAAACAAGTCCACAGCGTCTTCAGTGCTTCATGGTACGAAAACTATTGTTACGTTCTGACTTGTTGAGCTGGAAGGATAAAACAAAAACTGCTATTTTGAGTAATTCAGACTACTGGCTATGAAGGTGCTATATGCTTCCACTCACAGTGGATATCCCAGATGTGTCCATCAAAATCGCAAAGTTTGTCAAGTGATCACATTCACAGGTTATATTTCCGTTTTCAGTCGATGCAAGCCAACACCCTTCTTTGGACCATCCCCCGCCTCGAGTGTTTCTGAAAAATAAAAAGTTAAGATGATGTTCCTTAGCAAGTCATCCGACCGCCTACGACAAACACTGGATACGCTTTATTTTGGCAGCGATCAAAGTGTTGGATGCAAAGGGCGACTGCACAGTTCAGGATATTATATTGCCGTGAGTGTTTACACTTTGTTGGGAGGAAGAAGGGCTTACTGCGCCGCAGATTTGGCAGCCACAAGTCAAGTTTATGTTTTCTTTATCAACGTTTTAACTGTTATTACTTACAGATTATAATCCCAGTAAACGCAAATAACAGGTCCGTTGTTCGTCTGTGAAGAAAAGATCAACATTTTCTGATAGCTCTTTTGACTTATATGTACTTGACGATATTACAAATCATGTTTCAGCAAAGCTGTATTGGTCTAACAACGAATGAGGTTAGTTTCTAGGATGTTCTTCAAGGATGTTCCTTTAATAATGTATAGGAAAGAATTCCTTAATTCCGTAATTTTTATAGTCCTAATTTACATGGCTAAATAGACTTATTTCTCTCTTTTTAAAAAAAAGTTTGGAATATATCGACATTAACAATACATTCTGGGCCATTGTATCACTTAGTGATAGATTTCACGACCTCGACTTAAGCCAGTGGGGGCAATTACCTTAACACCACCAAAAACAATAATCACAGGTTTAACCAGTGCGCCGGGAGGCGGCTCTACTGAGCTTGAAATGATGCGTGACACGATTTGAAACTGCCTACCAACTTGCTCGTACGCACTAGAATAAAGGAAGAGAAAAAATGATTTATTTACAAATAGCATAAAATAATTCTTCCATAAATATGATTTGTTAATTTAACAAGACATTGATCATTGAGGTACCTCTCTTGCGTCAAAAATGATGCTAATGTTCTGAATAGAATGCTGGTCACTTTTGTTCCTGGATATTTGAAGAAATAACAAAATTGCTGAAATAACAAAATTGCTGAAAGTAGCATAGGTCAGCGTATGAATGCGAATGCAATTTAAATTGTTAATGTCTAAATTCTTAAAAGAATTCGTAAAAGTATTTACACTACGAGTGATGTTTGAAATTTTGTCAAAATTGAACGAGACTTAAACCCAGTGCCTTAATTGCTCGAGTATTGGTCCGTAACTTACAGTACAGACCAAGAAAACTATGTTAGTAAGATATTTATTATATCTCTGGGTTCAAAGAGATGGCTAAAATTAGCGAGCCGTACAGTAGAGTACAGCCCGCCAAATTGACCAATCACAGCACGCGTACTAATCGAGAGACTTACTATTACTTATTTTTCGTATGACTGACAAAATTACGCTTGCCTGTATAAATCTGCACCGCAGTGCAAATTAAGAATTAACGATGAATATTGATCTCCTCTCAACCTATCCCAATCAAGTCCTTTTTTCTCAGTCATATAAGAAATAAAGAAAAAATTGGAACTGTAACGACTGGAGATCGAAAGTTCGAAATCTTACCATTGCTCGATGGACTGCTCTCTCGATTGAACAATTCCTTAGGCAATGTGATGTACTGTTCTCTACTCTTTATCCAAATTGATGACGTTAAAGTGCTATCTTGATAGCTGGGGAACACCAGAGGATCTTGGACATTGTTAGAGACGAGTTTTGTTTCCATTGCTGAGGGAAAAGAATTACAAAAAACCTTAAAATTATTTTCTGAGCATTTTACGTGCTACGATATTGTACACGGAAAATACTCGGAAAATTCAAATGTGCTTAAGCGATCTTTCTGTGTTTCCTTGTAGAAGAATATATACCTATGTTCTCCTTCAGCCAGATCTGTTTATCATTTTCCTTCGTAAGTCCACCAGCTGCTTGAAGTCCATAGTCTTCTGTTATCATGGTTAAATCGGTTGCAGTGTTATCAGTCTGGGAACAAGAGGTAACAATCAGTATTTAAGAAGGCATTCGTTCGTTACGACTTGTGTTGCGTAGATGTTTCCCGAAAGACTGCAAAAGCGGGCGAAAGTGTTTGGTTTGAACACGTAAGTGAAATTCGCTTAGACGATAATGACCTTTTATATTTCCTTGGCCTTCTGTTAGGTCAAGAACAAGTCACTCCTACCCCGATCTTTGCGGTTTTTTTATGCCAACCTCAGTCAGTAAACGTGAGGCAATGTCTGTCCAATTAAGGCAGTTCAATTCCCAATGAACTCCAAGTAATCAACTGAGAATACCAAACTTGAAGAGATAAAAATACCTTTTGAAGCTGAGTAAAGTCTCTCAGGTTGTTCACATCAAAAAGATTGCTAACAGTCTGAAGAAATACCTGATAAAAGAAATGAAAAGTTTTAAAATACGCCTGGCAAGATTAGTTACGTGAATGAGACTCATATGGCCAAAGGTTATGGTGCTGTGCATACCATAAAGTGCAAACGTACAATCACGAGGTTGCATATGAATTTAATTCGAAAAAGAACTGATACCACGTACTCTTTTCACTTTTATTATGCGCTTTGCTTAACGATGAAACCACATCCATTTTTTAAAAGCGCTCGGCCACCTCTAGTGTTAGAATCTTATTATCTTGAAGGCTAAACGGAAGTTTTCCGCGCCAACCGTGTTTCTTCCATATACTTGCCTCTACGTTCGATGGTACAACTTCACTGCTATTGGAGAACTTTTTATTGAAATTGACAACATCTTGTAATATTTGAGTTGCTATTTTGATATTTCCAGCCATCACAGCATCATATTTCTTTGGCTTTGTTAGAGAGGCGAGGTCAGTAATAATCATGGAGATTTCTTCGTTCGAGGGACGGGATGAGTTGAACAGGCCATTCATCTAGCAAAAGGATAAGCGCTCATTAATACAGCCACTTTCCTCAAAGTCCAAGCTTCTAACCGTCTTACCTAAAACTATCTCCACTATCTTATACTTATTGTCACAAAATCTTAATGAGCAATCTCGATCTTTTAGGCAGGGATGAAAAATGATTTTAATAATATAAACACATACTAGTTTGTGAACAAAAAGCTCGATGGATTTATTTACAAGATAAATAATACCTAAAAATAATGAAGGGTAAAAGAGTAAATTCTCCATATAGCACTGATACCTCAGCTTACCCCTGGCGGATAATGATACCACTCTAGGTGCGTGGATGTTTTCGTGGAAGACGAAAAAGCGGGAAAGCGACAATAATCTAAAAAACAACTTGAGGCATTTCCTCTGGAATTAGGCCTCTTTAGGTAATCACCTCGCTTACTCTTCATACTCTCTTAAAAATACAGAGTATCTTTAGGAATAAAAAATACAAAGAAACCTATGCTTTTTTAGGGTGTAATTCGTAAGCCCAGAACCAAACCAACAACAACAGGCAAGAACAGCTTACGTAAGCAACAAAATGAACCAATATGGAAGCAAATACACGTGGCCTGACTAGAGAAAAAAAACCGATGGCCAAGTCGCAATTGGTTTTCCATATCACGGGTTGGGTAGGTGACACGATGATTTATAGCATGGCAAAGAACGTCTCAAAGCTAAACCGAAAGAGCTCCGGTTTACTCAATTTCGACTCTCAACAGAAGGCCACTCTATAAAGAACAAATACACTAAGATAGTAATGTAGCCAAACCTTTTCTTGCAGTTGATTGAATTCTTTGTTAGTGCATCCTCCGTAGTCGGGATATCCCCATGCACCGTTCTCTAAACACTTCCGCTTAGCAACGCCTACAAAAATACAAAAAAAAAAAACAAGTATCAGTTATCATAATAGGTCATGGTTTGGGCTTCTATCTATTTTCTATGGCAAAGTGATACACGCTACTGGAATTTTTTTTGCTTTCTCCGGTGTGAAGAGTAAAAAATACGAGGCGAAAAATCCCACATGTTTTGCTTTCTTTGTTTTTAACGTCCTCCGTTGTTGCCTAATGGATAGCCCGATGGACAGTCGGGTTGCGCTGTGTTCTTGGGCAAGTCATTTTACTTTCACAGCACCCTCCCCCTCCCCCCCCCAACTCTCCACCCAGGTGTATCATGAGAGTACAGGCGAATTTAATGTTGGGGTTGAACCCTGCGATAAACTGGCTACCCATTTAGAGGGGAGAAGAAATCCAGTCCCCTCGTCCTACGTAAACGAGAGATGTCCTCAGGCCGTATGAGACCCCTTTCCCCAATGGAATCTTTACCATATCGTGGCTCTGTTGGCTTACCTGCCGCTCCTCTGGGACAATCCTGTGTGGCGAATTCTCCTTCAAAGGTACCAACCCAAGACACGTTGAAAAATTCCTTTGGACAGGCTATTAAAAGAAAAGAAACTATAACAAATAATCTGTTACAACTATTGTGCACAATTACAGCACAACCAACTCCCTCTTAGGAAAAAGTCCCGATCGAGAGTCACCTGTATCAGGGTTTGAATGGCTTTTACTCTTCAAAGTGCTGCCGTTTATAACTTCTTTCACTGCTATTACTGCTCCTCGCAATTCTTAGCACTGATAATACTAATTTGTAAAGTTTAAACTTTACGAAACGTTGCATTTTATTTTGCTCATCACAATTCGATAATAAAAAATAATGGTCATCGAGATCGTTTTTGAGTCATAAGCACTTAAATCTAATATAATGAGTGCTTAAGTAAGTCAGATTGTTGCTATGGTAACCTATTATGCCCTAAAATTGTCAGCAACATGTTCACCAATGATTAGGCAGTATTTTGTTACCATGATTGTTATAACGACGTTTTAAGATGTGTGGAAAATGTGGAAACTCTTTCGAGCCTCTTTAATACCTAAATTGACATTTTTTGTTCCTTAGAGTAAAAAGAAAAGTGGGAAGGCCCGTTAAACCCCGGAGAAGGTCAACATTCTTTCTTGTTGAACACTAACAGTCTGCTTTATGAGCCTGATCTTAAGATGAGGCACCCATCAATATTCTAAGAGAGTTCACTGAGCTTCCCACAAACAATGTAATGAGGTACCGATATAGGAAAAATATAAATGTAATTTCTATGCACTTAAGAAACGGTAGAGCTATCGCCTTGTACTCGCCTTTTATATCCCCAAATGAGTCAAGTGCGACATTGTTTATGAACCGTTTTGATTTCACAGCTTCTGCGAGGACGTCTTCAACAGCAGAGGAACTTGCTTGAACAGTATGGATGAGAATATCTGCTACAACACTTCCTTCCCTTCAGTAAATGATGAAAAAAAATTCTACAACAAGATGTCATAAAAAGATGTTGCAATGCTATTGAAAATAGTTTGTAGGTACCACACATTAGTAAATTTCTACAACAACAACACCCTCTTTATTTCCCTTATCATAATTACAGATATATATATCTCTATATATTGCTAAAGATTAGGGGTTCTAGTAACCCGAAATAACCACTAGGTTAAAAATGCCTGGTTATCAGTTTACAGATTGATTAGTCAAATTTTGACCGGACACACACACGTACACACAGGCACACACACAAATATAATATAAAATATAATATATACCAGAAAGTAGAAAAGAAAAGAAGCTGTATTTACACGCGTAATCTATTACC
>OMLO01000995.1_pt1 | contig 20764 bp, 8 predicted proteins | sample 1674811 | NCBI WGS metagenome assembly OMLO01 (sample SAMN06265003, study PRJEB25207) | coral metagenome | isolation source: Coral host | place: Mexico:La Bocana,Puerto Morelos, Mexico | collected 2008-11-13 | reverse complement strand
ATACGGAGATAAGGATTCAGTCTTGGTCTGAGAGAAGAACAATTTACCGGTATCTGGCGGTTGGAAAAAAAAATTTCGAATAAATCCTAATTAAAAGGTTCTTCCACTTTTCTGAGTAACAGATGTTTTTTTAGATATCGAAAGTTTTCAAATAGACTTCGGTGAAAAAGCATCGTGAACTAAGGAAGGAAACTGAGGTAAAGAGTAAGAGCTGCAGATAAATGTAAATTTTGGAATGGAATAAATAAATAAAATGAAAAATGAACAGCTTTTACCGGAGACTCAGCTGCAGCATCTGTTAAGCCGTTCCTGAATATGATTTTCCAACCCTCTATAACCCAACTAAATAGAACTTCTTGTGAGACGTTCGTTCAAACGAGGCCTCTTTTCTCTCGTTATCTTCAAACCACGTGGCTAACCCTAGCATGTTGGTATGATTGCGGCGTTACTTTGCATGCATCACGGCTATCAATAAACACACACGTACTTAATTGAGTATTTCCTTTCCACAAATTGTCTTATGCTAGCTTTTATTTCCTCTTAAATTTTTCTGGTTGCTAAGACGATCTTAAATCAGGTCAAAGTGTAGAATTTACTTTACCCTATTTTCAGTTGTAAGCTCTTTCACATTCCTTGATATCTCTTAGTTCTTCCCTAGCCTTCTGAATGCTTTAAGTCACGTCAAAGCGAAGTATTAGAGAAATCAGTATTACAGAAATCTATTTGGGCGTATTTCATTCTAAGTCCTAAGTTCTAAGTCATTATTTCAGTGTCAAGGACCAACCAGCCTTAAAATATCAACTTTACTGAGCCTGGAATGACGCTTAGTTAATTAATCAAGACGAGTCGTCAACATTTCTCAAAAAAGACGAGACGAAGGCCAAGATCAAAAATTGTTTTGAATCAAGTTATCCGGGATCAATTACGTTTTTTTTTTAAGATCAACAAACCACTGGAATAATGCCATTTTCCGGTTTCCTGCTGTTGAAAGCACAACTATTTTTTCCGTCTTTGCTTCAATTATTACGTCATGCAAACATGATTGGTGATGCGTATAGCAATCAGAGGAATCCCCTTTTCCATTCGCAAGTGGAGTTTCAGTAATAAATAAATTTTCAGTCACAGCATCACTTATTAGATGTAAAACATTACTTAACAAATAAAACGAGAGAATCTCTATTTGTCTAAGTAATGGTTACGCGCACATTACGAAGCACAAATAACTTCTGAGGATTTGTCTTTGTCAACCGAGTGAAATCAAGATAGCTCGAGCCCTGCTTTACTCAAACATTTCCAAAAAAAAAAAAGAAGTCCCCCTGCACTTATTTTAGTCTCTTTCCGCCTGAAATTTCACATTCGATGAGCCGAGCTCCCGATGAAAATTCTCAGTGCTTGCACCGGAAATGCGTGACGTTCTTGCAGCATCCCAGAACGAACAAGGTGAAGGTAAATCCGAAAAAAAAAAATAAATAGGAACAAAGAAATAACGAAGAAAAGACAAAACAGTTAGCAGTTACAGTATTATAACATAGGTCATGGAGAAACTTCCTAGACCCTTAATTAAATGAAAACCACTTAAAAACAAATGCTTATGTTTACTTTTTTTAAGTAAACAAATGAATCAAAAATTTCTTCCCAATATATTTCAAAGAAGAGTTAATCAGAAGGACAATATTTTCAAAACTAAATATAAATCAAACAAGATCTACCGCGAAATTTAGAAAAAAAAACTGTTAAACTGTTCCAGGACTGTTTTGCGGTTTCAGTCTCAAAATGGGCGTTGTTAGCAGCGAAAGGAAACAAATTAATTCACTGATATTACAATAACTCTAAAATTAGATCGATGGTGTAATCACCCTGCTTTCATGTGTGTTATAAAAACGCTGACTTCTTTTCCTAAGATCATGCACAACCGTGAAGATCAGAGCCGACAAAAAGGTCAAAAAGAAGGAAAGCCGAACTTCGGATCTCAGAAGACAGCCGTATGAAAACCATCTACTCCAAGGTAGGTCTCTTTGATTTTTATCAAAGTTTTAAATATCCCAGAGTGTCGGTTTATAACATGTAACGTTTGAGAATGTACAATGGCACGGTTTTCGTTTGTACAGAAGTTTGTGCAGAAAACGAGAGGAACCTACAGTTAAATGCTGAATAGTGCAATCACAGCAGATCAGTAGTCACTTCAAGCCGTCTACATGTATTTTGCTAAGGGCCCCCTCTTTTTCAAAAAGAGTTTCGCTGGACTACCTTATTAATGCAACTGAAAGCGAAAACCCGCGTATTTGTGTAATCAGCAGAATGAGTAGACGATAGCAGGAAATTCCATAACCGTTCTCTTAAAGATAAATATTATTCTCATCCTGCAGGCATATCGAATGATGGAATTGGCAAAGGATAGTGTTGACAGAAATTAATCCGGCAACCTTTCAACACTAAAGTGTAAAAACTCAATTAGAGATTTGAGACGGGTACTCTATCTCAAACGACCGCGAACTCGTGACCCCTGAAAACCCTGTTTTAGAAATGTTTTTTTGTGATAATTGATTAATTAGTTAATTAATTTGCCTTTTTTGTAAAATAAACAAGGCAAGTAGAAGCAGTAAAGAATCTGCTCATTCCTAAAAAACTCCAAATACTCGTTCAAATGATATAATTTTGAAAGACGTTTGAAAAACAGTCGAGAATTCTAATGTTGACCTTCTGTCGTTTTATTGCAGTTTGCTGTTTATATCTTGGTACAGAGTTTCGTTTTCTCGGCGGTTTTTTCAAGGTCCGTCCAAATCGACCAAACACCCCGAGGACCAACATTTCATGAATTCGTAACAGACGTCCCGCATGAAAACGACTTCGAGGAAATTCACAGCGGCGCTTCACCAACAGAATCACTGCAAGACTTTGCCGGTGACGATGCTACCAATATAGATTCATTTCCATTGCGCCTCAAACGCAGGTCGAGTGGCTGTGTGTTGCGAGTAAAGATTAAGTGGAACCATTGCCTTGGAAAACTCTTCCCTGAATTTCACTGCCGAAGACAAAGTGTGACCTGTTTATCGCGCGACAATATTCCACCAAAGTGTAAGAAAAACATTAAAATCGTTTTTGGCGACAGAGGAGGCTGTCCAGTGGTTTCGGGCTGCACATGCGCGGCGTGACATCATAAGTCTTCCAAATCACTGAGTGATGTTTGAAGTCCTTTTAAGGGCATTGTATCTATGGCAACCCATGAATGGAAAATTAACTTTGTATCCATGAACACACAAAACGGGATTGATAAGAGCAGTTAAGAGAATTTGCATCTCAATGATTTGGAAATTCTCTCTTCTGCACTACCTCACATAGAACCGATAGGCATAGAAAGGAACAACAGTTTTCACAAGTAGTCTGAGTGGTATCTTTGACTGTGTTAGTGTAGCAAAGAAAAAAATTGATATTGATCGTCAAAAGCTTGTGGATTTGCCGATTCTGACCAGGATCAGGATTAAATGACTAGCACAGTGTATATTTATGAAGACGACTCATTATCAGCTAATATTGTAAGCATAAGTCCATTAGATATATTTATGTTCAAAGAAACCACATGTATTTAAGAAAGAAATGTCAAAATTGCGAGCACTCTTTTATAGGAGAAAGTATGTATTTAGTAAATAATTTGAGTAACAAATACGCTGATTTATCTCATTTAATGCAATTGGTCGGAGTATTGAAATCTCCTCTTTCTCCACTCCGCACATGCGCACATGCTGCCCACCTGAAGACCCAGTATTGGGTGGGAGGAGGGGTAGGTGGATGCAGGGGCCGACTACCATGGGCTCCTGGTGGATATCACTACACAAATGAGGATTTTATGTGACTAACAGGAAAAAGGCTTGTCTCAGACGTTATTAAATACGTATCAACGAAACCACTAAGCAGTTAAATTTTTCATCAAAAGAGATGGCTCTTTATTACATGATATATATCAAAAACAGCTAAAAACTTTTTTCTGCTCGTTACATATATATAAGACAGGGTGACAATTTCTCAGATGAACAAAGGCGTTTGATTAAATGATAAACTTTCAGAACCCTTGAAGACGTTTTGCTGCTTGTTAGCTACAAAGAAGCACAAACCTGAAAAATAACCAGTTATTCACTGCTCCTTATTGGAAGGAGCTGAGTCTACATGAAACAAAGCAAGAATTTTCCAGACCACGGGCAGCCCACCTTGTCGAGCGTGAGGCGAATTAAACAGAAAAGTCACTCATTTCCGATACAGTCAAAGTGAGTTGAGTCGCCTTGCCATGTGAATTCCATGCGGCCATTTTTTCACCGGAGATTTATTTCGCTTTAATATCAAGACTTTAAAGGAGAACAGAGTGGCTGCCGTGTGGTCTGTAAATTTCTTCATTAAAATCCAAAATCTGCTTTTTAGCACCTTCGTCCTTTTTGTATGAGTATCCACTTCCCCCCCCCCCTCCCCCCAGGGTATCTGTATATAATGTGAAATGTTATTATAAACATTTGCAATCTGTCACAAAATGTTTAAGTTCTCCTTTTATCGTACATGCCACAGTTATTTCAACGCAAATTCCTTGTCTATGATTACATCCGTGACTTGCTTTTCGACATTTAACTATTGATATCTGGTCTTTGCCACATAGTAAAACCCTTCCAGTGTCTTCTCTGACGCAACTGTGAGTTGGCGAGCGTGCCACACGCTCATGATCATCAGACAACAAAATCGTGCCGTTCCTCGGGTCACTCGAATCTGCCTTACGATGTAACGCATTCTCCTCCATGATCACGCCATTGTCACGATAGAAGACATCCTGTTTCTGCTCCCTCTGGTTGACAACTGGATGCGACGTAATGACACTGATCTGGCACAAAAGTAGAATGCTGGCCAATATCTATGTGTAAAAATAAAAACAAGTAAACCAAATATTGAATTTAAACAGGAGCCCACTGACACATCGCTAAGAAGGGGTTGGTCTCCTTTTGTTTGTGGCGGGAGGGATTGAGGCTGACACTTTATAGCGTTGAACTACCTCTCAGCGCCTTAATTCTGTATTTGTCGGCTTATTTCTGTGGCAGATTCCTTTAAATCAATCATGAAAGTTGAGATTCGAACTAAAAAACTTACATCTGAACTTGGCCTCATGAGATTCAATTGCACGCAACACTGTTTTAAAAGACTGCACTTACGCATTTGGCCAAATTCTCTTTTGACTGAAAGATAATCGTAAAATTAAAAGTAAGAAAATAAAGAAAGAAGTCAAACGATTGGGCAATGTGTCGGTAGACTTTGTCAGTCTGAGCTCTTGGGCAAAACCTGAACTTGGCTAACATTTAGATTTTCTATGAGGTGATAGTTAATGAGGTCGAAGACGGAATCAACTATCACCTCATAAAAATCGAGAGCGAATTAATAGAGTAGAATAGTAGAATTCTAGCTGAAATGTGCTTCAAATAATGATTTTCACGCTTTAGAGAATCGCGATGACTGAGTTGTCAATTTGACATATGCAGCTGTGTACGCGCGCTCGTCAGTTTCTCTCAAAAATTTAGAGCTTTTTTAATTCAAGAAACCGTCCTTTTAGTCTTCTCAGGAATTTGTTGTTTGCAAATGTGCTTTCAAAAGTTCGGAGAACCGTTTCAATTTTGTCGAGTACCGTCAAGCCACTGTGCAATGGCTCGGCCAATCAAATTACAGCATTTCCATTAGTGTCAGTTCAAGTAGAATTCTACTAATCAGTTTTAGCCAATCCAAAGAAACAAATGTCCTCCCGTATATGTTGATTCCGACGCCGAAATAACTTAGTTAAGTAAGAAAGTTAAGTATGTTTGTATTATCAAGTGATGCATTAAGTTTGGCTCAAGATACGCCCTGAGTCTGAATCAAAGCCACTTCAAAGTCCAAATTCCCGCTTGACTAGACGAACAGCCGACTCATTCTAACTCGAAATAGCCTTTTTTATTGTAATGAGATTAAGTCTGCCTCATGCGAAGCTGGGAATGCATTATAATCAGGGTTTATATATACGAGCTTGCTGCAGTTGTTAAGATTTGTGTCCATTTGCAGAACTTAGTGATCCAAGATAATCAAAGGTTGTTGTTACGTAATCAGTTTGGTCATGTAATTGTGTTTTGATTTTGTCAACTTTCAAGTGTTAGATGTATAGTGTATATAAATTGTAACTTTAGCAGGACATCGAATTATTCTGAATGCGTGTGTGCAAGAAATAATACGTTTTTTTACGAACCGGAGTAGTTAACAGTTGTGTTCCCCGAAGATTCGATAATTCTGCGAACTGCAGAGACCAGACACCTGACCACAGAAACAAAACGACTTCGACTAAAAGTAAGACTCGTCTACTGTATATACTAAGAGTTGTCTTACCTTAATATGACAAGACATAGTCTACAATTAAGTTGCACGGGTTCTTCTTAAAAACTTCCTCGTAGTCCCTTACGTTCTTGAGCCAAGTCGTTTCCAATGTATCAAGCGCTGGAAACATTTTGCTTTATATACTGTATAGCAGCCTTTCAAATTCCGCTGAGTTGCAATGGGAAGTTTTAAGACAGCGCCCAGCCTGATATATGTCGTTTGTGTTCATGTTTCGTTTGCCGTTATAAAATAACTTCCCTAGAGGATTAATTTTTCCGCAACTTATGTTTTTATATCAGTTTGTCTGGTTTTGTTTGTGAAAGAAATAACCTGTTTAGCTTCTTAAAACCGTAAATACTTGACCTTGCCTTAATCGAGAAAAAAGCACTTGCAATAGTTTGCCAAGAGTTTTACAACCTTTTACTATTTTTTTTAAGTTCATTTTAACTCAGAAAGGTTTTATAAATTAGTCTACAAGCCGCTCATTTGCCGAGAGCTCAAGGATACGTTCAGTGACAAATTGTTCAGTAAAGGGTTATGCCGTGGAAAATAATTTTAGTGATTCATCAGCTTTACTAAAGCACAGAAATTCGTGACTATTGCGAACAAAACTCATCAGACTTGACTGAAAAAAAACACTCGGCTTCTATATCCTCACTTATTGAATACTTCGATTGCGTGTCTGGGTTGTGTTCAGCTCCCACGCCGTAACATTTAGCTAATTGTATGTGAGAATCGTACAATGAAGGATAAAATAGGCTTGGCACTCTAACGCTGAATGTGGATGCTTAACAAGGTTTGTAACTTCGGCTTTTTTGTCACGTTTATGTTAATCATGATGTTACAGATTTCTAGCTTTCAATTGACCTAACGTCAAAATCTTTCCCACGCTTCATATGATTTTCCTGCAAAAACACGCGAGCGCAGGATTAATTTTGTGTCAGTAAAATAAAAACTTGAACATAAACTTAACATTCTTACTGCCTAGGATTGTTTTCAAACTGAAGCTAGCTTTTGAGTCGTGTTCTCGAGTTCATATCGGACCGTATCATAAATTTCACTCAGAGAGTATGGCGTGAGGCGCAATCTAATGCCTCACTAGAGAGGGAGTTCCCCAAACTGATCGGCCGCTAATGTCACTTAAATCAACACGTTATTTGTTAGAGATCATAAGTTACTGATCTCTTTCCTGTTAACTTGTCCAACGACGAAAACTTCCTTACAAGGACACAGCCAGCTGACGCACATGCGCATTAGATACTTTTTCATAGCTAATTTGCATACGGAAGCGACGTGATCCATACTGTTTTCAACCAAATATGATAAAATAAAATCATAGGATAAGCAAACTCAAAAACAGATTGAAAAACAAACGATTGAAAAATAAGCAAAACGCTGCGAACATTGAGTAGATATCTAGATGTACTCGACACGTATCTTTGATTTCAGGTTAAAAGACTAGTGTCCAGGTTACGAAAGAAAGGGAAAATTTGCATCAAAATTCTGACAAAAGAGGCGTGCATTGTTTAATGTCGCTCTGAAATTGAGATTGGTCTATTACTAAATACACTCTTTCTTTTTATAGAATGTATTTTATAGGAATTTCGAGGCTGAAATTTGTGACATTAAAAGAATATTTGAAAAATAAACCTGAGGTTGAAGTTGTTGAAAAAATATAATTTCATGCGTTGAAAATCTGTAAATACAACACAATGGTGTGTTTTAATTTACTTAGCTATGTCAAATTATCACTTTCTCTAAACAGCAAAACGAGCGAATACATCCTTAAACGGAATTGTCATAAGCTATAATTATGAATATTACCAGAACATTTTCAGCCTAAAATCGGCAGAAAAAATAGGAATGTTCAGCCTGGGCCGGGAAAACAATATCCTTATAAAAACAAAAGAAAGAGTGTAAATGCAATTTTAATACATCATTTGTTTTCGAGGTTGGACTTATTAAATTAGATTTTTATCCTTTCAAAGACTAAAAATTTCAATTTTTTCAGGGTCTACGATGCTGTATACCCTCACTGAAGCACCTTCCTTCCTGTTTGGGCTTGACTGTAACAGACAAAGGAAGGTCTGCGTTGGAGGCTAGCTAAGTCTGCGTTGGAGGCTAGCAGTCAAGGACATCCGCTGGTAGACAAGTTTTTTTGTTCAGTAAGACTTTCCGATTGAAGTGCTAAGCCCTCTCGTTCAGAGCAAAAACATGGAATCTTGTTGTTACGACACAGCATTCTCAATAACATACGAGTTAAACTTATACGACAGCTTGTGTAAAAAGACTACCTTTATTTGTTTTCTTTTCCTGTATGGACGTAAGTATGTGACCTCTTAAGATAATTAAAGGTCAGAAAAACTGGTGCAAAGAAAATAAGAACTTAATAAATCTGTGTTCATTTACAACAAATGTATCAATTGTCTTCAAACACTGTTAAATTCCCAAATGTTGAGTATATTTTCAATTTGTACATTAATAACACAAAATTAATTCGGTTCTCGAGTTTTTTTCAGTTTAAAACTAGAAATCTGTAACATCGTGATCGAGACGCACATTACATAAAATTCGAAATTACAAATTGTGAACTGAGGCCAATCGTTTCGTAGTAATTTGTTTGACAGCTCTATTTATTTAAGGTTGAATTTTCCCCTAGACAGTCGATAGCATCCAGATGTAGCCCCACCGTTTTATCTCTCAGCATAAGATTCTGTCGTACAATAGCTAAGAATTACAGTATTGTAACTGAACGCGGCTTAGGCACGCAACCGAAGTATTCAATAAGTGAGGGCATAGAAGCCGTTTCTTTTTTAGTCTAGTTGATGAGAAGGATGACGTGTTGTTCACGATACCGAAGTACAGGCTACTTACGAATTTCTCTTCTTTAAGGAAGCTGCAGGTTACTGAAGGTATCGGTTTGAATCACATAACTTGTTTTTCCCAAAGAATTGTGACAGTGTAAGTGTATTATGGGCGCGGCAGTCGAACGTGGGTGTCGGACCTGTGAAGTAGAGTAGTAGTGTCGACTATTTAGTCTGGGCGAAAAAGTAAAATGAATCTACGGAAATACGTTCTCGACAAACTAAACAAGAGTTTTTTAGTGGACACAAGCGAGGCGCCACGTACTTAGTTTAAGAAATACTATAGGACAATTAGAAAGGTAACTACTTATTTCACAAATGAAAACAGACAAAAAATAAAAATAAAAACGGAAAAATGTATGTCTAGGGAAGTTACTTGACAACGGCAAACGAAACACGTACTCAAGGGAGGCGAGGATGTTTATTGTAATTGCAAAGAAAATATCAGGCTGCGCGCTGTCTCTGTGCTTTAAAACTTCCCTTTCGTTAAAAATAAGTTTTGGGACTCAGCGGAATTTGAAAGGCTGCTGTTCAGAGAGTATATATAAGGAGCATGTTTCCAACGCTTGGTACATTGACAAAACACTTTGCTCAAGAACGGAGGACTACCTGGACGTTTTTAAGAAGAACCTGTGCACCTGCATTGTCGACTATGTCTTGTCATATTAAGGTAAGACAACTCATAATGTCAACAGCAGACGAACCTGAATTTCAGTCGAAGTCGTAAAGGGTCGATTGACGGTTATCTTTCTTCAATTTTCACTGCCCTTTGTTGTTCCGGTGGGTTTTTTAAGCAGGACTCTACAGTTTGCAGAATTATCGAATCTTCACGGGAACACAACTCCTAAATGATCTCCACTGCGTATGCGCTGTTCCTCGCCCATTCTCCGAATATGCCAAGTTGAAGTTGAATTCGCTTCAGGGTTGCTTAAAGTATAGTTCTCATTAGAGGACCGTTTTCTTGCATGTTTTTCAATTTTGACCGTGCAAGTGGCGAGGTGATCCTGAGTTATACAGATGAACACAAATCTTATAAACTGTAAGAGGCTCATCTATATATAGACTATAATAATTTTTTTATAAATGTTTGGGTGCCGGTGTAGGCAAAACGGCCGAAACGCCAAATCCCCCTGGGTTGTTACCCTTTAATAAGGAGTCCCCACGGGTCAAAGAAAATTTGGCCTTGGTTCCAATACTATCTCTATATCCTCGATATAGACCCTAGTTATAATGCATGTTGCCAGACCTAATCTGATTCAATTAAAAAAAAGGCTATTTCGATTGAGAACGAGTCGACCGTTCCCCTCTGCAAGCGAACATTTCGACTTGGACCGGAGTGGCTTCCATTCAGAATCCGAGCGTTTCATGATCAAAACCTAATGCCTTAAATAATTTAATAACATAACAAACATACTTTAAACAAAACTTGTTTACGATGTTTTTGTTTTAACTGCGTAACTCCGACTAATTTAATTATTTCTGTGCCTAAGTTAACATGTACGGGAGAGCGTGTGTTTGTTTGGATAGGCTAAAACTGGTGTCAGTTGCTGTTTTATCGTGAACTGAGTTCAGGTTTTTCCCAAGAGCTCAGACTGAATCGTGTTATTTTTTATTCTGTTAAATGAGAATGAGGTCAAATGCAGTCATGGAAAAACACTACAGGCGCGTGCGTTTAGTCTCACGACGCCGTACTTCGAAATTATACTTTCTTGTCTGAGTAAAAAGAATCGGCCACAGAAAATAGCCGACAAATACAGAATCATGTCGATAAGATGAGGTTATGCAACATATAAGGTATGTCAGCCTCTAACTCACTCACCAAAACAAAAGGAGACGCCAAACCTCTCCTTTGCGATGTCTTTAAAATTTAAACCTTCAAGTAAATATTTTTGTTCTATTTTTGTCCTTTTACAAATAGATATTGGCCAGTATCCTACTTTTGTGCCAAATCGGTATCCTGACGTCATATCCAGTCGTCAACAAGGGCGAACAAAACCACGACGTTTCATATCGTGACAATGCTAACAGTGGCGTGACCATGGAGGAGATTGCATTACGGCGTAACATCGACTCGAATGACCACAGAAACGGCACCTTGAGCTCCTTCTTCAGTTCGATTCCTGCGTACGCGCGTGTGGCGCGACATACTCACGATCACCCATGCGTCGACGTGAAATCCAAAAGTGTTATTGTATGTGATAATAGGCAAAGAATAACTGCAGTTTCCTGTCGACAAGCAAGCCATGAATGCAATCCCAGAATACAAGGGAATGCTTGCGTAGCAAAAAGCCGGAGTAGTTGTACAGTAAAAGGAAAACTTGTAGATTTTATCATAGATTGCCAATGCTTATAACAACATTGCCCATTTCCGAAATGCTGAAAAGCAGATCGTTATCCTGTTTCATATGTTAACTGCTAAAGAGTCAGCTCCTTGAATAAGAGCAGTAGATGTTTTTCAGGTTTTTGTGCGTTAGTACTTGTTCTTTGAAGCCCTTACAGAGAGCCGTATTTCGGTCTGAGAAATTCGTACCCATGTAAAATCGTCCAGTGAGTGAGCTCTTTTTAATTAAGAGCAATGATATGCTAAGATATATTGTCATGTAATAAGGAGCTGTATTTCATAACAAAAAATTAAACGTTAAAAGATTTCAGTGATACGTGTATTATAAATTATGAAACAAGTCTTTTTCTTACTCGTCGATGAAATCCTAAGGTGGCAAGATCAACCCACCTACCAAATCATGGGTTTTTAGCGGCTATCGATAAACATCGTAAAAACATTCTTAACGGGAGGGCTGGAGAAAAAGGAATTACCTCAAGAATATCATGAGTGACAAATTAATCCTTAGTTGGCGCAAAAATTCAGCAAAAAATCGACATAATTTAATAGGTGAAATTAAAAAATTGCCATGGCAACGTTTGACGAGAAAAATCACGCATGATATTAAAAGGTACTGATTTGATTATGAAATAATTTCGCTCATGTTTTTTTAAAAATTTACTAGAATTTTGTCTCCGCGCGTGGAGTTATTTCCTAATTTCACTAGTCACCATTTGATTACCCATACCAATAAAGTTACTACATATATATGGGGCTTAAATCCCCTATATATGTAATGGAGACTTGCTTGAGACTCGTAGCCCTTAGGCTCTAATTCAGCAGATAGAATTTTGTGAATGAGAGGGAACGACGGTAAGCACGCTGACGCTTCGCCCTTCGCCCTTCGCCCTTCGCCCTTTGGACGCCTGTTACGCATGCCTATCAGCTCTTCAGTGTGGACCTCCTGCTCAGTCAGTCGGTAATAACAATGTCATTTTGTGCATGCGTACAGGTCACAATCCTAACACGCTTAACTGGCGTTGTTCCTAAAGATCCAAGTATCGGTCGCTGACCGAAACGTTCACGTGGAAAATGGCGGAGCGGTTGCTAACACGGAGGACAAGTCGTCACGACTTGTACCTCTAGGGCCTGAGATGCACGGAATCACATTCCGGCAGGCAGTTTTTTTTTTTTTTTTCTATAAGTTTTTTCGTTGTTGCTGTTATTTTTGTTATTGTTGTTGTTTCTAGTACACTCTACTAATGTAACAGGACACCGTACAAGGCGTTAGAAGTATAAAAATATTTATATACCACCAGTTAAAAGTATAGCTAATAAATATCTTAATTACAACTTGAAAGCCTCAAAGACTGCAAACATCACAAAGTGATGAAATAAATTATACATTATTTAAACGTTCCCGTATGCGGAGCACAATGAGGTCACGCTGCGCATGTGCAGCTCTTAACAGCTCTACAAGGCCTCTTCTCGCGGAAGATGATTTGATAGTTCGTTTTGCACTTTGGTGGAATGTTATGACGCGATAAACATGTCACGCTTAGTCTTTTGCAACGAACCTCAACGAAGCGTCTTCCAAGGCAGTGGTTCCACTTAAGCGTTCTTCGTAGCTCGCAATAATGCGTAGAACGTCTGACTATAAAATGACCATCAGTGTCATCGTCGCTGTAGTTTAGTGACATCATTATGGTTGGTGAAGAGTTGTTCTTGTTCAAAGGGTTTCTGCTCAGGTCATTCATCAATGCCTGTCTGTGGTCGAGGTCAACGAACCTTGAAGAAACTACCAAGAACAACCAGCTTTGGACCAAGACAAACGCTGTTAGCTGAAATGCGATGAGAGAAAGAGAGAGCGTGTTTTTGTTAAATTTTGAAGCTCTACATCTCGCTTAGGTTTTTATATCAATGATTCTGGTTTCATTAAGAGTGTAAATGACGAAATGCCACTATTCTTAGCTGTCAAACTATCTTTTAAGGTGCAATCGAAGGAATAATAATAAAATAAACGCTCTATTTTTTTCAGGGGTCGAATAAAGCTCAAGCCATGCCTAGATTGGCCCCCTTTAGGGGCTAACAATTCAAATTTTCCTAATAGCATTCCCGACCTTTTATTTGGGGTTTTTTCCCTATGGTTACCACACGGAACTATCAGCGATCGAAGTCACGAGTTTTGTGATTTCAATTAACAAAATAACTTGAAAATTCGCTGCCCACAGTCTTACAACGCTAGATATAAATTAATTTGTCAGGATAAATCGTACGAGAGATCATGTTCTGAATGCCTCGCGAATCATGGCACTTTTTTCAGTATGTTGGAGGACGATGAAACCATTTTCAGTTTCATTTTAAAAGTGACAGTTTCCACACACACAGCTTTACTACCTACAGTAATAGGAAAAGATATGATTATAGGTAGGGAAAATTGCTTTATCGATTTTTATCGACAAGACCAAAGAAACAAGGATTTACTTAGAGGATGTAGAAGAAATCTGAAGTCACTTTTGTTAGCATTAAATCTATTGCCAACCCAATTGAAGTACCGGTACTTTCGCAGCATAATTTTGTCAGTTTGCTGTCAAACTCTTCTCTAAAAAAGGACATTACACAGATGTCTGCTCGTGGCCGTTTTCACTTCTTACATCAGCATTATTCTCGTTTTTTGTAGCAAGAGGATTCCTAAGTGATCCTCCTAGCAGAAAAGACTGTCTACATTGAGTAATATAGAGTTTACCATATAGAACTAGAGCAAACGCAATATGGAATACTTATGCACTTTTACCTTGAAGTGATTGCGCATCTTCCTTTCAGCTTCAGTGAAGTTAGCTGATTTCTTTCTCTCTCTTTCCCTTCACAGTTTATACCTGGATTCCTCTTCAATCTATCCGTTCTCTCTTTTATAGCTACAGACATCTTCCTATTTTTAAACTGGTACCGATCTTACAAGAGTTTCCCAACTTAGTGAAACAAAAGCTTTTTCCCTACACGTGAAACTCACGAGTTCTCGCTAAACGGACTTTTGTGTTTTTCTTTTCATTCGCTTTCATTACCCACTTCGTAATCGATATATATTACAATAAAAGTAGTCTAGTACTTTCGGTTTCCAAATTTATCAAATCACGCTAGCTGCTAGCTGCAATCAGGAGGACATAGAAATGTGCAATATTGAGATCCCCCAGACGTTCTATTCGGAATTTTTATGTCAGAGATACGTTTAAAATTCATTTAATATCACCCGAGTTCACTGCAGTTGTGTTAGTTTCTTGCTTTTACTAAATCTGGAACGATCAGGCCTTTTTCCTGATTTTCCAGTCAACTTCCGTACTAAACCTTCTTCACAGATGTTCTGTGGAAGTTTGTCACACAGTTTGCGGAAAAAAGATTGACGTGCCAAAGACGAAGTGCTAAGTCTTATTTATAACTGATTACTGGCACTCAAGGCTGAGTTAAGCGCTTCAAGCGATTTTAATTTAATCGTATTAGTGGTTAGGATCTCCTAGCGAACATTGTAAGGCAAATCCAAAAACAACCAAAACGTTTTATACTTCCCAAGTCAATCGCAACAAATTTGTTTCCCAGCCGGATTCGATCAGATAATTTTTTGGCAGTTTTTTTTCTATTTTTGCCTTGAAATGTGTAGTAAAACACTTAATGAACCGCACGGGGAACAGTGAGTTTGTTTCCCCTCGAGCATCAACGTTCTCAGGGTCTCGGAAGAAACAAAACTCGCCGTTTTTTAATAACTCCAACTCAAAAATAGAACCGTATAATGCTTAGAATAAACCAACACTCAAGCTTGTAGCCGTACGGGCCAGTGCCAAGCGTTACTGACTCATCACGGGCCGGTAAAAAAGGACATATATGCGTTCTTGCTTTGCGGGTTAGAACAATTTTTGCGAGTCTTAATTGAACACACAACTAAACCAATCAAATCTTTACTTCCGGATCAAGTATTGAGCGCTCTACCTGTTGGATTCCGTCGCTAACAAGCAGTCAAGACAACGAGATACAGGAATTTACAATACAACGGCACTCTCATAAGTACACGCACATAATGCGCGAAACAACTACTAGACCAATATCCAAGGGTATTTTCCCTTCAGGAGACCTGTTTAACAGATTAGCAAAGCAAAGCAAAGTAAAACACCGTCAAAAAGTTTGTTTTCGGGAACGAAAAACATTAGATAAGAAATCCCGCGGTACATTTTAACTCGTAATTTGAATTTTTACACAGCCTACAGGCTCTGTCAAGTCCTGCGAGGGTCGTACGTGCAAACATTCAACTATGTGCTAAAAAATTAAACAGAACTACTTCTCTTTACGAATACTTTTGTTTCGTGATTCTGAAGTGTTTCCTGGCGAATAAAACTGAGCACTAAAATCTCTGAATTAATTTCTTTATTGAATGACCCTTGTCAACTGATAAATTGATATACAATAAATATTGAATTTCTGTTGTCAAAGAGAGCACAACAGTAGGTTAATTTACGTAAAAACCTCTTACAAAGACAAGAAGATGTCTTCAGATATAAAATATAGGCATTAACTATTGACATAATCAAAGACAGCCGGCTAAGAGCCTCAGCAGTATAAGCACAGGCAAAGTTCCTGTACGTGGAGCAGAATGACGTCACGCCGCGCATGTGCAACTCTTAAGTATCTGGAAGTAATGTTTTTGTCCAGGGACGGAACCATAATTTTTCATGCACTTTGGTGAGACATTGTTGGCCGATAAACAGGCCACGCTTTGTGATCTGCAGTGAAGCTCAATAAAATACCTTTCAAGGCAATCGTTCCATCTAATAGTTTTTCTCAGTACGCAAGGATCTGACCTTCGTTCGATGCGCAGAAGAACTGACTTCACAGATTGCTGCCGTTTTGGCTTCTTTTTGTAGAGATTTTGTTACTGAATTGTCGTTGTGGAATGAAGCACTTTGAATGTAGCACTTTGATGTGACTGTTTGATTTGAAAGAATCTTGAAAATGCGGCAGAGAATACGCAACTCTGCACCAAGAGATAAACAGCGAGCTGCAAGAAAATAACAGAAGAATATAAATTTAAAATTTAAAATTCGCTAACTGCTTCGCATGATATTTCGTGCGGTTCAACCTGAAAACGGCTTGTTTTACTTGTAAGTGGTCGAGTCGTTTAGTTTCACGATATAATAACAGTAATATTTACTTATTTATTGATATGTACATAGGGTTAGCACTTTTAGCGTCATGTTATTCAAGACGTTTGGCCTGATTGAACTGATTATAACTGTAACAATTGAACCCGATATTCTCCTACGTCGATGAATCTTGACTTTCGTACAAATACTTCATTAAATATTATTTCTGTAACCAAATAAAGATTAACAATGATGTACATTCGTTAACAGCGAGCTATAGGATTTATAAACAAAAACATTTAACAAAAAAATTAGCTGGAAAATAATCAGAAACATGCAGCTCATTTTTGCTATTGTGCCTTTCGTTCTTCATCTGTTCAGTATTCTACAGAGTACACCAGGTTAGGTCAGTTCTGTTCTTCGCTGTCGACCTCCACTGAAGGAAGCAACATCTTTATATTTCACCGAAACCAGACACACTGCTCACGTACCCTACATCAGATTTACTGTAATGTTTATTTTTTTTTTTTCCTTTAGCTCCGAAAGTTTTCTTTAATTTTATCACACGCCAAAAATGATTTCAGCGGGAACTGGTAATTCTTGTCTATTAGGCGGAGAACTCCTGTTTGCGAGGTATCTTAATTTTGTTTGAGCTGTTTGCTTATGGTTTTTTATTCAACAAAAATCTAGTAACTTTCTTTGTATTTTATAGAAGCACTTTGACAATTAGCGGATATTTGCATTTCTTTACAGTATTCTTGATGATTTTGGTCTAAATATGGAAGTGACGCATTTTCCTCTGACTTCGCAGTCCAAGAAAGACCTATTCAAATTATTGGTAGCTTAGCTCATTGAAATGCTTGGACATGGAAGTGAAACTGATAACGTTAATGCCAGGCAAGCTAGAGTCATCAAGAAGCTCAACAGAGGAATAAACTAAATTTAAAGTTACGATAGCTAAATTTTTTGGAACTGAAACGCCACTGAATCGCCAAAGTGGCAGTAGTCACAGCTATTTTCCGCTGGCAGTTTTGCAGGTTTTGCATAGTTCCATCCGATGTGTAGTTTTTTCTGTGTTGATGGCAAACCGACAAAAATAAGAATTACATCAGTCGTTTGTCTGTGAATAAGTCTGTCATTACGTCAGGCTGTAGCCGGAAGTAACTAGACAGCGTAACTAGAGCTGAAGGCGGAATCGAAAAGAGAGAAATTTTACATTCAATAAACTAGAAATTCAAAAGCGTTGTTTTCCTTGCAATCGTTTCCGTGTTCAGTCACGGAAAATTTGAGTTATTTTGGAAGGAAACCTCAAAATAACAGTTAACGAAGATAGAAAAACACTAAAGAGATAATACTGATAAACCATTGAGGAAATATGTTTGTTAAGGATGAAGAAGATAACACAGATTACAAACGACGCACTTGAAACTTGATTAAGGCGAAACTTTTCAAGATGTTCAAACCATTTCGGACCTTCCCTTCCCCCCGTTCCTCTTTATGCTCTCGCTCCATGCGTTCGCGCGACTTCCCCTTGGCTCTCGCTTTCTCCCGCTAAGAGAAAACGGAAAAGACTGCTACGCAGGCGATTTCGGACCACGGTTTCTGTTTTTCTTGCGCCGCATAGCAAAGCAAATGAGAAATGGTTTGTCTCTGGCATACCATTACAGTAGAGTTTGAAAGAAGATAGGAAGACATTTTTATAAACGCAAAAAGTATCATCAACATATAGTAAAATGTCAGCCTTGTTAAGATTATTTAGCCATGTTTCTTCGTAGAATCGAAGAAAAAGATTAGCTAAAATAGGTGCTAAAGGAGAGCCCATAGCTACCCCATCGAATTAATCATAAAATTTACCATGAAAAGTAAATGAGTCTCGGATGTGGCAAATGAAACTGAACAATTTCTTAAGGTCGGTTTTTTTATGGAAAATTTGGGATTATGTTTCAAAATAAGGGTCAACGGCAATATCGATACTGAGTTTCATTTAACGGAATGTTGGTGAAAAGGCTTTCAACTTCGAAGGAAATAAGGAACTTATTGTTAAAATCGAAACTACTGAACTCTTCAACAAAAGGAAAGGAATTCTTAACCGAATATTTATCAGGTAACATGAAGCGGAACAAGAAGAAAACTTAAGTACTTAGCTAAATTATAATTGTAAGCTCTAATAGAGGATACAATGGGTCTAAGAGGTGGTTGCCTAGGTTTTCCTAATTTTTCATAATTTTATGGCCTTAATTCTGAAATTACATAACAAACGTGATAATCATAGGCAGCCACTTCCGTATTCGCCTCCGAGCAGCATTAGGAAAGCAAAATGGCTTCCCGTTTCAGTAAAGTTACTCTAAACAAGTAAAGTTACTCTTTGGTCCGCTAGTTACAGTTCAGCTTGTGTGGTATATACTAAAACAATATTTCACCTCAGTGTCGGTGAAAGTGCATGGTGGATATTTACCTCCACTTCGGTGAATAACTGTTAAATACTGGCTTTCGTATTCTAACGCAAATGTCGGTACTGTACCCGATGCGACGTCAACGCCTTTCGAAAAAGCAGGAAATAACAGAGCAGTAATGAATAATAATATTTATTTAACTTGTTTCCACACTCGTTGTATAGCGTTACAACTGATAAAGGCAGGAATCGATACGTGACGTTTTCAACAAAAACTATACATTCAGAAATAGTTTCAAGACAACCCCACTAGTATGTCACATAATACATATATGCTACTTACAGGGCGGGAGGTCAGTATGGGGAAAAACTGTGCCCGAGGTCTTGTACTCAAGATTAAGGGCACAGTTTTTTTCCCATACGGACCGAACTAGCCTGGTAAATAACATATTTATTTTGGGGGGGGGGGGATTTCTTCTTTTTAAAGTTGGGAAAGAGATTATAGGCGTCATTTGGTTCAAAGTTTCTTCCTCCGGATAGTAAAATTCGCTTTCACTGTGTCCACTCTCATCGGAATCCATTTTCCTTAACAATTATTTGAAATAAGATAGTAACATTTCTACATTGTTTCTCTATGTTAATTAAGTGTCCTGTATAACGCGTTTCCTTTTTATCAATTTAAACAGACTCTTCGTTGACCTCACATTAAAATCTCTGCTGGCAAAATGATGATCATCCACTCTGTCCTCGACATAAACAATTTGTGTTGAACGTTTTTCCACAAGCAGGGAAATAAGACTTTTCTGTAACACATAGCGCGGCATTTTGAAATCTAACGCAAGTTTTGCTTCGCTTTTTGCACTCCACCGTCAAAATCAAACTTTTGCCGCACTGTTGTACAGATTTGCTCTTTAAGCATCCTGAAATGACTTGGCGTCTTCTTCTAACATGCCCATGCTCAGTCTGCGACAGCGGCAGAATGCTGGAGTTTTTTACGTCATATTTGGCGTCACGATGCGTCATATTCGTTGATATGAGCCATTCCCCTTCATGAAGTAATTCTTGAGGATCGGTACTGGCAGCTGGATATGGTTTGGAGTTGTTGAATTGCAACAGGAATATGAGAAGGGTCATGACTATAGCCAACAACTGATTAAAGAAAAGAAAGATTCTTATAAGGCAACCTGACATAAATATTCGTTTTAGAATGTTAGGCACTAGAAGGTGAAAATCACTTGTCTCAAATTTTATTCGATTTTCTTATAACCTTTTTCAGTCACTTTATCTAGAATTTTACAAATTATATATAATATATATAATATTTGATTATCCACAAAGGAGTTTCACAAGAACTCGTTCAGAAATGCCCGTGCATTCCTGGATCGAATTGTAATTTGTAAATGTTGGTTTTTGAGGAGAAGGGAAAACCGGAGTACCCGGAGATAAAACCTCTCGGAGCAGAGAAGAGAACCAACAACACAAAATTATATAATTAATTTTATATATAAAATTATATTAGGAAGTCAGTGTTTCGATTTTTCCGTAGTACAGTGCTAAGGTAGAGCGTGATACGTATTGAAAATAGAAAAAACTACACCTCCATCCCGACAAGCCTGTTTCGTGATTGCTCACTAATCAGGGGAAAAAAATCCCCTGATTACGAAAGTAAATATGAAGGAAAAAAAATTGTAAGGCC
>OMLO01000994.1_pt1 | contig 20776 bp, 8 predicted proteins | sample 1674811 | NCBI WGS metagenome assembly OMLO01 (sample SAMN06265003, study PRJEB25207) | coral metagenome | isolation source: Coral host | place: Mexico:La Bocana,Puerto Morelos, Mexico | collected 2008-11-13 | reverse complement strand
TTTCAACTTAGTTGATATAACCAAATTACCTTGTTATCCCCACCGACGCAGCACCACAGTTTCTTTAGAAACTTTCAGCCTTTATTCATTTGGCTTGGCAAAGTGGGAAAAGGCTGGGTTTCGAGTTGTGTTGGAAGATTTTGAAATAAAAAAGCTTTATATGTAGTAGTTTCTTTTTTATATAAAACAAATTCCATGTTGCCGTTCGTCTGTTCAATAATAGATCACAGAGGACGTCAAAATGTGGTAAGAACATCAGTGACACATTCGGCTATCGCCTTGGGTGCCACTTTTTGTTTTTCTACCACATTTTGATCATGACGTCATCTGTGATCGCACGGCAACATGGAATCTATTTGTTAATTATACGCACGCTAAGAGTGAACCAATTCTTTACTGCTGCGAATGCAGTAATTTTGTGGATCCCTCTAAGCTAATATTTGTCTACATCATACCTTCCTTGACGTTCAAATTATGTCCAAATTATGTTCAAATGATTCAGTAGCAGTGATAAGCCGACTCGAGATTTCCTTTGTCTGTCTTGTCATTATCAGTTATTCGTGTGTTAACGAATAACTTAAATGGTTTGTCAATTTCTGGCATTCTTTTGTAACAATTAATTCTTCATTTTCAACAATCTTCAATTGAGTGTCGAAAGTAATCAGGCAGTTACTTTGGTTTTGGTTTTAATACGGTTTAGTCTAAGATTGGCTGAGTAGTGTAATTGGTACGTATTTGATTTGGTTTTGGTTTTCCCTCACTCAATTGATAACCGCGCTCTAAGATATTTTCTAAGAAGAACTAAGTGTTCACCAAATCTCGTTTTCCTTATCATTGAATTAGCGCATTTTCCTCAAGAATGATAGAGCGTAAGACATTAATTGAGTAGAATCGATTTCCTTCGCTCCCTCTTGTTTCGTTCCAAAAAGAGCTTTCCCGAAACGTTGCCTATTAATTAAGCGTCATAAAATAACTGCGAAGTGACTGACCAATTATAAAGGACACAGACAATCCAGTGCACTAATCAAGACTTGCAGTAAAAATACCTGTACCAGTTTTGTTTTCGGACGACAACTAAAGGGGTACGAATCTTTCAATAGCCGATCACTCACAATTGAATGTAAAAAAAACTATGTAAATTTCGCGATTATTTATCTTGGGATTGACTCGATCAGTAGTCAGTTGCAGACTTTTTCATATCATTCAGCTCTTTAGATTTGTACATTTCTCCTCCATCTTTACTTCAATATCTCCATTTTACTAAACTGGCTTTTCTAGTTGTTTTCCTTTTCAGAAAGCAAAAAGATACATAAATACTGAAAAAAAAAATAAAAGTTTGCAACATCATCTCTGGTGTTTCCTTACACACGAAATAAGAACAACCTGCCAATATAGAGCTTTGGTAGCTCAGTTCAGAGCGTTTGACTGCCGTAGGAAAGGTTCTACTTTCAACTTCTTTTCGAAACCTAACTCTCTGTGAGAGGAACCTGATGAATGACAGCGAGGCGCCTGGATAAACACAGTCAATAAGTTACCTCTGTTTGCAAACGCATATATGAAAACACATTTCTTATTCCTCCTAAACAATGTAATATGACTTGGTTTAATATTTTTTATTCAGGCCATTTCAGGTCAGAAAATCTTGAGTTGGGCATTGCAACATTCTTCTTCAACTTCACTATTATTTTGCACTATTTACAAATCTCACAAAAGTATCATAAATATAGAAAAGAGAGATATTTAGTAGAACGATAATCTTCATCGAAATTATTTTGCAAAATATTAAAAAATAACTCGAAATTCCTGTTTCTTTACTGTCTCATTCGCATTAGTTAAAGGAATATAAGTTATTTTCCTATGAGGTATATCCGTGTTAATCTCTAATTGTGTGCTCCTTGAAGCCAAAAGCTACACTTGGAAGTTTAAAACATTTGATAAGCAAGATCTCCCAGTCCCGCTCTGTAAGTTTAACCATCTTTTTCATCCTGGGTTTGTCATCCGCGCAATACTTCAGCGACATTTCTCCAAATCCCTTTATTATATGGCGTACTTGTTCGCGATGATTGTAATTTCTCTCCAGTGGCTCTGGTACAAGTTGTTAAAGAAGTATTTTTATTGTCTTTAGTCCTTCGCTTTGAAGTTCTACTCGTAATTGTTTCACTCCTAGGCGCGCTTGTTCTCGCCTGACGAGTTGTCTTGTGCTGAGTTTTTCCAAAACAACGCTTGTTAAATTCATTTGTGGTCTGATTCGTGAGTACAAGGTACAGGTGAAATAAAGAGAATCCGGACATAGCCACGCCAAAGAACACCACAGTTAAGAAGAGTATAGATAACAAGGGGTGACGAACCAGAAGATACTGCAAAGAAAAAATAAACAAAAGAGCTTGTTGAAAAACACGTTGTTAGGTAAATACTCTTATGGATCAATCAAAAACCAGGGCGTGTTGCTCGGAATGTTACACGAGACAACTTTAATTTTGACGCAACTTTCTGGCGACAATGATAGGCAGCGGAATAAAACGATTTTTAACGCAACATGTAAAATTCGGGTAACAACATTGCAACTTTTTGAATCGCTTATAAATTCCTTCGACGTGTTGTCTGCAGACTGCATTTTACCCACGTGCTGTCCGCAGGTTGCAGTCCGTAGTCCTCATTTTACAATGACCGATATTTTCTCTCTTTTAGCACTGCTTGTACGTATTTATTTATTTTAACTGTTTTGTATATTTATTTCGATATTTTCTTTTTATATTACTTACGAACTCTCCTGATAGGGTATACACGTGATTGTATGTCTATATATATATATATGGTAGTCGGTGATACTTGCCTCTTTATTTTCTAGATATCGTACGTGTTCTAGTGATCGTTCAACGTATAAAGATAATATGAAATCATGATTGATCATCGTAGTTATACACACAACTTACGCAATTGTAAAGTAAAAGCCAGAGAAAATTCAGACCTGAACCGGATTTGAACCCATGATCTCTGCGATAACCGGTGCAGTGCTCTACCAACTGAGCTATCAATGGATAGTCCTTGCATTCACTCTTAATAGTTGTAACCTCTCTACAACAGTCACCTCTCCAGTACGGTAACAGCCACTAAAATATGTTACTACTGCCAAAATAAACCCCTAAACAAGAGCCACTTAATAAAAATGACTGATAAACGGTGTATACAAAACCTCAATTTTTTATTGTAAAAGGTCACTGAACTTGATCTGTAATGCACACCAGTGGTCACTGTGTCTGTTTATCTTATGTTTTATTGAACTATTTTGATTGTTTTACCTATTTATATGCTGAAATAAGCATTGTTTAAAAAAGATGTTGCAACTCCAAAAAAACAAGCGTTAAGTTACACCGCCCCCCTCCCCCCCCCGTCTACCTCCCTATAAAAGCCACTTTTCTACATATGCCACTATATTCTGTCTCCAGGATGGCCATTGTGGAGAGGTTTGACTGTATTCAAATAACTTGGAACTCTTGTAAGTTAATGTTATTGTTCAATAATTACCTGGGAAAGAAATCTGATTCCCACTGGATAATCCTTTCCATCATGGCCCACATACTGCATGCTGATGACACCATCTGACATCACGATATAGGCAAATACAACAGCAACCACAAATGTTACATAGACACACAGCACTGCTGAACTTGCAATAAAACAGCAAAAGAACTTGTAGTTTTTCTTCCCAATACAGTTGTTAACCCATGAGCAGTGATGGTCAAATCGACTCACACAAACATCACAGAGTGCTGATGACAAAAAAAAAAGATTTACAAAATGAAACAAATAAAAAAAGGTAAATCGCATTTTATTTCTACAGTCGGAATCATTTAATCATATATGGAAACATGTATTCAGTCTTGCTAAGTGCTCTGAGCGCAAAGAAAACTGTCGGATTTTTGGGCTTGCCCTCAGGCCAGTTGTGGTTTTCTGTCCAAATTATTAGGATGTGTTTGATAGCGTGGGGATAGAGAAATACATTGTTAAACGGTTATCTTTATCAATCAATAACAATCAATATTCCTGAAGACAGTAAGTATTGACAGTTAGCAATTCTTGTCATTCAATAGCAATTGATAAAAAAAATTTTCTGCAAGTTTGATTGTTATCAATTGCAGATATCAATCAGTAGCAATCAACAAATTATATTGATTGAATTTAGTGATTACCGATATCAATTTTTATTGATTGACTATACCTGGAACTGCATAATCCATTAAAATATGGTTGTTCTAGTGGCAAAATAATATTATTGTAGATGTTATGATGGCCATTGTTACTCAGATTACGTGATTGTCTGCATTGCTCTGTAATGCCCATATCTGTTATTAAACCGTGGATGTCAAATGCACATGGTCTGGTTTTGACTTGTTTGAACATGGTGTTAGAACTAAAAGGACATTTTTTGTACGAAATACACCAAAAGATAACAGTATAAGTTCATCGCCGACAAGGAGAAGCACTCATGTTGTGAATTAAGTTAATTAATTAATAATGGTAGTTGAACTGAGTGGAGTGCAATTTGGTCTGAAATCATACGCGTGATATCAAAATCAAACGAGTGCTCAGCGCGAGTTTGATTTGAAATCACAAGTATGATTTCAGACCAAAATTGCACGACCCGAAGTTCAATTGCCCCTTTATTACATCCATTTTGAAATCGCACAATTTAATAGCCTAAATACAAACTACAAGATTTTGGTCAGTACCATTATATATTGAGCCAGTAGCTGGTTTGTCAAAAAGCAAAACCAGAAATGCGTTTACATCTCATTTTGAAAACATGTCAGCGTGATAAGATTGCGTCATGTGATTGGTTGTTTTGTTTTACTGTCTTATTCTCATTTGCTGAGAAAAAGATGCGATTTAGAGCAAACAATGGTGCAATTTGTGAATAAATTGCACCACTGAGAGCCAATCAGATTGCAAGGATAACCAGTGATTTCAAAGTTGATTTAATATATAATTTAATTAATTGAGGTTAAGACTTTAGCTTGTGATCCCATTTCCAACACCATGTTCAAACAAGTCAAAACCAGACCATGTGTATTTGACAACCACGGTTTAATACCAAATATGGGCATTACAAAGCAATGCTGTTTGAACAGTAGAGCACTTGAGAGTGGCATGCTTGGAATCAAATGGAACCTCAAATCAAATTCTATATGTTTACTTACAACAGTGTTTTGACCTTGCTGGCTTAATAAACTTGCAGGTATAACATTCTGGTTGTGTGTAATATACACCATCAGGCTCATAGTCATTCATGTACTCAGCGTGATCTAAGGTAGTAATGATACCAGGCTCACTCTTGGAACAAATCCAAAAGAGTGTCACATTGACAGCTATAAGGATATATGTAGCAATGCTAAATGCATTGATTTTATTGAAGAAAGGGATGACCCTGACGGTGTATATAGCAGTCCCTCCAGTAATAACAAAGCCATAAAATAATTGGATGCATGGATTCCTAAAAGAAAAAAAGTATTTTGGTATGGGAATCCCCTAAGGAATATTATTTAAATGTACATATGTAGGAGTATGACTCAGACCTTGTAAACTGCTGTTCAGTTATAAGCGAAGGAAATAAATGTTGGTTGCTTCATTAAAAAATTAATCATATATATTTTCAAAGTAGAAATTTTGCAAGGTAGAAACATCAACAGTTTTTTGAAACATTTAACAATAAAAAATTGCGATAAAACATTGCGTAAAAACATATTGAAATTTTGTTGACGATGTTTCGATGTTAGGCTAACGTCACAATCAAGTCAGAAATTAAATGATAAAAAACTGTTCAAATATTGAAAATACAATAGATGATGGAATGTTCTTTTTTAAACAAAGAGTTTTGTGTGAATGGAATCAGTCTACGTGTTAAGACTAGGATTTCTCTTCTTGATGAAAAGCATCTCATAGACAAGACAATCGAATATTCCTTGGTACTTTTCCGCATTCTAAGAACATTCCATCATCTATTGTATTTTCAGTGTTGAAACACTGTTTTATCATTTACTCGATAATGACGTTAGCCTAACGTTGAAATGTCGTCAACAAAATTTTAATGTTTTTACGCAATGTTCTATCACAATTTTTATCGCAAAAAGAAACATCAACACGGAAAGAAAATCCGAGTTCCAGATGGGATTTGAACCCACGATCCTCCGTGATCTAGTGGGATGCTCTAACCACTGGGCTACTGGAGACTCTATGGTGAGCAAGAGTGAAATGTGGGTACATCACGCGGTCACACAGCCAAATGATGTCTTGGCGCATATGAGCTCACTAACTGCATCGTGCAGTGACATTAAGGCATATCAAAGAGGCAACCAACCACCCTCCAAAGTGAGTATTATAAGGAAATTTTCAAAGTAGAAATTTTTCAAGGTAGAAACATCAACCCACGACCCTTATTTCTTACTTCTACATACATACATACCTTGTAAACAGAATGTACGCTGTGATGTTGCTTATTGTTCGAGAAACAGCTGCAGGAAAACATCTTTGAAAACTATACTTCACAAAATGGGCAACCTACATTTGTAAAAGTACACATTTTATACAATATTTTAGCTTTGGGTCAAAAGATCATTGATAAGACATTTCTCCTATCAATGAGAAGTAATTCTTTAACATAAGCATAACTGAATACGACATCTCATGCCACTTCCTGACTTTATGAGCTTACCGAAAATAAGTTCCTTCGGAGCAGACCAACCCAGCCACACCGATGATACTCAGACCTTCCGGCGAAAACGATGTAGGATAGACCCACAAAAAAGAGAGTATAGAACAACGCCATTAACAAAAAATCCATCTTCTTAGCTAATAATTGCGTTTCAATCTGTTCCGTCCGCCATTTTTGTTTACCGCTACAAAGAAAACCAGCTGACCATCGTGTGGGCTCATAGTTATTCTAATTGTTTTTTCTTGTTGTTATGGTAACCAAAGACTAACCAATCAGGTGACAGCAAGACGGCTGTTGCATAGCGCTAGCAAAACATTTCCAACAGTTTATCACTGAAATTTTTGTCGATTAGTCATCAGTTTGAGAACAGAGATCAGTAAGGTAGGTTCTGTCGCGTTTTTGTCCTTGTTAAAGCGGTTAATTTCGGTAGAAGGAAAGCTTTTCCTCCAAATTTACAATATACTCTGACTGCATCTTCGCGTTGAACACGCATATTTCGCACGCGTTTTTATTGCTGAGAACTATTGTGGGCTTGACATTTCCTCGACTTTTCGCATTGAATTGCAGGGTATTTAACCAGTGTAATAGTAAGAAGTGACCACAAATAGTAGTTTTCGCCTTTTGTGGTGTCCAGTAGGATCATTCTAGGCAAAACGAGCGGTGTAACTATCGAATTAGAGGAAGCTAGAAGACTAACATTTCTTTTTTCTTTAGATTTAAACACAATGGCGTCTATCGTATCTCCGATTGCTCAGCCTTCAAGACCGAAATCAGTATCAAGACCAAAGCGCTGGAGCGAAGAAGTCGAAGAAGGTACAGTCAATAGCTAGCTCTCTGCCAGATGCAGTGAAGTTGTTCCAAAGCGTATTCCATGACAATGTTTCATTTGTGATACAACTAAACAGTTCCTTTGTTTTCTGTCTTCAGCTTACAGATTTCAAATCGCTGGTTACAGAGATGTACATGAATATCGCGATGTGAAGCAGAAAGAACCAGTAAGTGATACCAAATCACAAGCTTCGAATTGTGTATTAATGACATAACAACTTCACACAATGGACATTGTCAAAACAAACGAAAGCCAAGAAATTCCCATCACAAAGATCGCTTGTCATTTGAGTGGGGTGGGTGCATTGTCTCAACGGGCCACCGTCATTAAAGTGTCCTTTGCGCACCTTTGTTGTTATTGTTTCCCATGAAATCGGCCAGCTCGTGCGTGTCAGACAAACGTACGAGGGGTTGTCTTTTTTTTGTCTTTTCAAGAAATCGTAATTATGTGTTACAGAAAATGGTGCCAATGTCGAACTTGAAGACTTGTGGCTGTCGCTGGCCTGAGATTGTGGAGAATCATTATAAGGGTCAACTTTTCACACAGACAAAATTACCTTAATTTGATGGAAACCTGAAAAAATTAGTTTACCAAGATAAAAAAAAAACACCAAAGGGATAACAATAAACCGTAAAGGAACTAGGTTGGTGAAGGATGTAGAAGATGGACACGGGTCACAAACTTGAAAACTTTAGCCAATTTTTCAAGATGTAAAAACCGTGATATAGTTTAAATTAAGGTCAATAGTAAAAGTAATCAGTAAATGTAAAGGAACTGTCACAACATATTGAGTAAACCATTAAAAACATCCACAGAAAAACAATAAATAGAGAAGAAACATAACTTCTTTTAGACCAAACTGTGTTGGGCGAACCAGACTTTTAAAACTGGACAAGTTGAAGTAATACAATGCTGCTCAACTTGTTTTAACTGAGGTTTTCAGGCCATAACAAGCTTTTTCATGTTTTTACTAATAGATCATCTGTTTGCTTTTTTTAGGACCGCTGGCCTCACAATGGCTATGTAAAGAAACTTCAGCGTAAAGACGGCTATTTCATATACTTTGACAGAACCAGAGAATGTGCTGACAAAGATGTATTTAAATGCAAGCTCTATGGCTATTAGTGGCGTTATAGAATGGTCATGCCAGGAATTCTAGTCACATTAGTAACATGACAGAATTTGCACTGAAAAGATCCAGTCCCTGCACTATAGACACCAAATATTTTTATTCCAATTTTTGGAACTGAAAGATCTTATGGATGGTTGTTAGTAATGTCATTATATTTAGTGAAAATTATAAATGGGGTTGCAGTTTTTGAGGCATACTGAAGTTTTCCAATAGCTGTAAATATTTCATAGAGCAGTTATATTATTCAGAGATCCTAGTGTTTTATGTAACAACTTAATATATGAGAAGGGTTTTTTTGTACAGTCACTATCAAATTATGTAAACAAGTTTTTTCATCGCTGTGTATTAAAGTTTTATTGTGTAAAGACTATAAAAGATAAATGTAAAGTCTGCATACAAGCCCAGTGGCTCAGAGTTGTCAATTGTTCACAGTATACCTAGTTGTTCTTGTCCCTAGTTCTGTTTTATTATGAGTCCCATCAAAGTCTGAGAAGGAAGCTGCAAAGGAGACTAGCAGTACATGTACCAGACATTGAACATTTAAAATGGCTTACTTCAATTATCAAGGGTGAAAGTTTCTAAAGAAACTGTGGTGCTGCATCGGCGGGGGTAACAAGGTAATTTGGTTATATCAACTAAGTTGAAAATGTAAAGTGTAAATTGGATAGTGATTTATCTGGCGGATAGTGTAATCCACCTTTCAAGCAACACAGTCCAGGTTTTAACCTGAAAATCGTGTTTTTGATCTGGCAACTGGCTCAGTTTTCACAAGATACAAGTAAAATCAAACAAGTTGTTCTTCCTGATCTCCCCTGGAGAAACCCAAAGGGCCTTTTTGAGAGAATCTGCCAAATAATATGAGTGAAGGGGTAGGGTAATGTAAGGACAATAGGGATGCTGAAGAGTGCAACGGCCAACCTATTCATTCAACTTTGTACCTTCACTAACCTCCCACAACAGCTTTCTAAAACAAATGTATGAAACATCTATGAACCGAGGAGATTCCCAATTAATGCCCTGTAGCCCACTAACCAGTAAAAATAACAACTGGCAGTTTCTTATAATGTTACATACATTGTACACAACAGTACATGTATCTTATTGCCATAAAAATGATCTTGTCAGTTTTTTGGCCAAAATTCCTGTGACCATTTTGATTTTTTATTACCGTATGAAAATCCATGGAAGTTAAGGTTGGCCAGAAAATAGAGAATTTTGTATTTTAAATGTCGGCTTTGACGCCAATGCAACAGTTCCCCCTGTGCTCATGTACTGGCCCTTTCATTTTTGTTTGGCCTAAAAAAGCATGTATTGCTGTACTAGTCAAATAAGAGCTGAGAGTAATTATTGTAGTTGCCATGGTGCTAATCGTTCTTGTTATCCATACTGTAACTCTAAGAGAGAAATCACTAACAAAGTTGCCTTTATTGAGAAAATTTTAAAGAAAGTGCTTTGTAACCAAAGTTTGTAAAGACATCAATATTTGCAGAACTTCCACCAACTGCAAGAACCTGGAAAAAATAAAACGTATAAGAACACTAAGTAAGCATGGTATAATTTAAAGAAACCTCACTTTTTAAAGGGTTTTTAAACGTCAGCTAAACAAAAAAAAAACTAAATAAAAAAATTTAATTAAAAGTCAGCTGCCGTACACTTCAAACAGCACAATATAGTTAATGCCAGCTGAAAGGATCTAAATGAACTGAAACTGTTGATAATTTGTGATGTTTTTCAGCCCTGAATGTTCATGATAGCACTAGATGTAGTTTTCTTTCTGAACTTTCAGGGTCAAACCTAGAAGGTCAGAATAAGCTTATATGTGAATATTGTTGATGTAATGCATGAGAGCCTGTAACTAACATTGCCAGTGAACCCATCAAGTCTGATGCTCCAAAGGTGACTGGATGTATTCCCAGAGTATAGGGTGAACAAATACAGAACAAATATTAATCCAACAAAGGTTGATGTGTGACACTCATATAAACATTCACAAAAAAGTAAAAATAAAACCTGACAAAAGTATAAATAAGTAAAACTGTTATCTTGTAAAAAATCACAAACGTTTCGTAAAAAGCCCTTTTTAGTGTAAAACCATTATTTCCAGAGTATACTGGTAGTTTGCACTGAGAACACTGTCACTCATTGATCATATTACCTTATTTTTTGGAGATTTACTGTTTACTTGGATTGTAAAAATCGAGTTTGGAGTGCAGGGCACTTGTGCTTTAGGATCACCATTGAGTTGCCAGTGAAAGAGGTTTGGCTCTGATCCAGCAGATAGAATCTTGAAAACAAAATATAGTAAAAACATATTACTGCCACAGTGGCCATTGTCAGGGTCTGACACAGGAACTACCGGTATTTCTATGTTACTTATAATGTTTCAATTGACTTGAAAATTCAAATCCAAATCAAATTTATGCCATCGTTACACCTCCCAAACACAACTAAAACAACCTTCAAATTTGAAGTCAATCTGCCAAAACAAGTAGCCACTTAACCACTGACTTATTTTAATTTAGTAACCTTGGCTCTAACTTACAATGTCATCATGAAAGAGGGCAGCTTGTTGAGTTGACGCTGTTTGTAAAACACTTGTACATGCCATGGATCTCAAATGCCACACAGAAAGAGAAGGGCCACCACCACAGACCTGTTTGAATACAAGAAAGTAATAAAATAAAATATTAAACAACTTAATTTAAGTGTCAAATGTATTAAGCACGGTTGTGCTGACTGGGAACACAGTAAAAAAATAAACAAATATTTCAAATACAGCATAAACTTATTAAGAATCCCAACTCGTGGGAGGTTGACCAGTTGGCTATTTACATAAGGTGGTCAAGGAGTTGAACTCTCAACTGAACTATCATGAAAAAGACCAGATAACAATAGGGTGGAGGATTTGAACCACTGAGGGACCTCCAGATTTCAAATCCAGTGCACTAAACCACTTGGTCATGTCCCCTTCACAATCAATACCCTGTGAACCTGCTCTCCAGTTAAGGATGGGATGATGAGAAAGCTGGGAGAAAACGAGAGATTGGAAAAGAAAGAAGGAAAAAAGAGGAGACCCACCCAGCCTCGCTCTCTACCCCCCTTGGCCACTTCAAAAACAGCTAGTTCCTTCTCCACCCTTCCTAGAGTGATAAGGTAAGGTCGAGTCTGCATATGAGCCAAGTGGCTCACCAGGCCAGAGCTTATCCCGGTTTCTGTAGCATGAAGCGACTAGGAATATTTCTACACCCCCCTGGATGGGATGCTAGTCCATCGCAGGGTTACCCCCAGCATTAAATTTGCCGGTACCCATTTATACACCTGGGTGGAGAAAGGCACTGTGAGAATGAAGTGTCTTGCCCATGAACACAACGCAATGTCCCTGGCTAGGTCTTGAACCCGGACCGCTGGATCTGGAGTCGAGTGCACTAACCATGAGGCCACTGCGGATGGGGCGAAGAGAAAACTGGGAGAAAAAGAGAGATTGGAAAAGAAAGAAGGAAAAAAGAGGAGACCCACTCAGCCTCTACCCCCCTTGGCCACTTCAATCACAGCTAGTTCTTTCTCCACCCTTCCAAGAGTGGCTAGATCCTTTCTGGCTCTTCCTTTCAACCAGAGCCTGCTCAGAGGCTGAATACTTTGATTAATTGATTGCTCTAATTTATAGATAACTTCAGGTACGACTTCATTTACTCACCATCCAATCCTGACTTTCATCAACAGCAATACATCCTATCCACGAGCCTAACTGCGGCCTGTGTATGTCCTGGTAAAGAAAAATTTGAAAAAAAAAACCTACAATGTATCTTGTGTACACGTAGTTGAAGTTATTATGACAAAGCGCCTAAAGAGGTTTACAATTGATTATTGTTAAAATTACAACCAAAGTAAACTACCCTTTTCCATTGAAAGTAATCTAATAATTTAAGTATAAGTATAATCAATGGATTTTTGTACCTCGTTTTTGCCTGGTACTATCATGTCAGTCATTGATCCTTTTATTCTGTAATCTGAAAAAATGTTTAAGAGAAGACAGTACAGTGTAGTTGCACCTATCGCATTCATATATTGTTACTTCTTGTTACAATACACCACTCCTGGCAAAATGGCCACCATTATAATTTATTGTTCTTTTGTTTTCCTTCAAATTACCCCTTGTTGCCTAATTCTTAAACTGAAATTCAAAAGAATATTTCCTATGAACGAGGCAACAAGGGCTAATTTGCAAGCAAACAAAAGGATACTAAAATGGCAGCCATTTTGGAATGAGATTTTATTGACTGCTCAGTTTTTATACCCCATAATCTCACAGTGCCATCTTCTGATCCACTGATGCACTGATTGCTTTTTGTTCTGAGGCTCAGGCAATGGACATAATCTGTGTGTCCCATGAGGGTATTCTAGAAAAACATACACAAAAAATGAAGAAATAATAATTTTAAAGTCGTGAATAAAACACATGGTAATTCCTGAGAATGTACACCAAATTCATAGGACTGACACACACTTTATGTTGATGTTCTGGGTGCTTGCCTTTCAATTTATCCAACTTTGGAGAGGACATGATTAATGATTGGCAGTGCCAGAACACATGTAATAGCAGAATCAATGACAGAAATAATTACATTAATTAAATCAATATTTTATGTACATGTAATTTCTATCTAGAATGTACTTCATGAAAGATGATGCTTGAGGAGGACGAGATTACCTGACATGTTCCTGACTCCAGGTCCCACATGTAGATATTATTGTCTCCACATCCTGAAAAAAGTGTGTCTTCCTAACAGGAAAAGTGATGCAGTGGAGTCTTTTAATTATAGTTATTATAATTTAACAAATTCTCCTTGGCTTTCAAAATAATAAATTACATAAATAGAAATCAGTAGACCTATCAGGAGACAGGATTTTTTTTTCAAAACTTGTAACTGCAGTGCACATAAATGTAACATACTCTATGACAGACTGAATGACATTTTAGTGTAAACCATACAGGGTTATTATTGACTGTTTGGCCTTGCTGTAATTTATTAATTTGTTGGCCCACTAATATCAACACATGACATGTGACTTGTAAACAATGAACAACCACCTAGCAAAGTAGAATTTCATGTAACAATGTACTGGTATTTCAGCCTTCAATAGCACTCGCGCAAATCACCACATATTAACCAGCCCTTACATTACAGTAAGTACAATAAAAAAAATTGTTATACCTGATCTGAAAATGCTAAAGCATTGGTCTCTGGGACATCCAGAGAAGTCCTGAAAAGAGGAAAGACAAGAGTCTCCATCAAAACAATGAGCTTTACCATGAAGACAAAATATCATAGTGACGAAAAAATAACTGCGGGGCAGTAAAACATGACAAATGGTGTTTGTTCTAGACAAGAGATTTAAATGACCTCTTCTCATCTGAACGTAATTGGCTTCAATGGAGGCAAGAAATATATATGCCACTGATATCCAAGCAAAGTACCAAGGACAATAAACACCTTCAGTATATTAATATCACAATGATAAGTTAACCAGCATAAATAAATATTAAGTAATTATTATTTATATATCAAAATGAAAATGACATTACATGTACATGTAAGAGCATTGGAACATTCAATTACAAAAATTCTTTATATCAAAGTTTCAAAAATACGTCTTATAATAAAGGGAGCTATCTTACCTTGTTACAGGGGGTTGTAACGTCCAGGCAGGTGATGGAGACTTAAGTACATGTATAAAAAATTAAAAAAAAAACAAAAATTAGTGTTAATTATACCTTGTCATGATTCCAAGGAATGTCAAGCTTGCAAGGTTGATATACATGTACAGTACAGAGCTGTAGCATGATCAATGAACTATTTATTTCTAATCATCAACCTAACTTTGCAACCAAATACATGGCTTGTTTTCCTCCACATGTATTTCCCTTTACTCGAGGATCAAAACTATTTTTCTCCATTTCATTTGATACATGTACTTTGAATTCTGAAGTAAAAGTGTGACTTTGTGTAGCTGAATACCATTTTCCTTATAATATTAAAACAAAAATTGAGAGTAAATTTTTTCCTAAAATTTTTGTCTGCAAAGCAAAAGATTGCCTCAATATTATTAAGTTGAGAGGATCAAAATTCAAAGATTTAAAAAAATCAGGATTTCATAGTAATTTATTGGCAAATTACAGACTGAAATGGTATAAACACACCTCTGTTTTATCAAGAATCTCATCCCAGCGCCATCCATGTATTTCAGATGAACCACCACTACAAGCAGATTAACATACAACATCAAGCTACTGAATTATCCTGGAGGAATATCAGTCTAGCATCTGTAGCAAGCATTCCTGTTTGAACAAAAGAGTACATGCATCCACCCAATCTTGCACCTAACTCTCTGTATTTGTGCTTGCAGCAATTTCAATGTCACCAACACATAAGAAACTTTTTTCTTGTATGGGAATGCTAACACTAAGCAGGTTAGATACTACACAATAATAATTATAATTTAATAATTTCAAAACTAATAAGGCGCAAATCTATACAAAGATATTCAAATGCGCCACATGCCAAATGTTAACATAAACCATGGAAAACGGAAGATGTAGCTGATATTTCCAATAATTTATGAGGAACCCTTTACAATCACAGGCAAAAATACAGGAATACCAGGAAGAGAGACTTTGCAATGCATGGTTTTACATGTAAGTTCAGCCAGAAAATCAAGAAATTCAAGTCCTCAGGCAGTCACAATAATTTTTTCAACTTTTAAAGTACATTGTTAACAAATTAGATTATCCCTGTTATCTCAGACGAAAGTAACCAGTCAGAGTGCCATCTCTACATGTACATGCCATCAAGTCATTGCGAGTGCAAGAAAGTTATTGGTAGTTACACTGTATTGTCTTGTTAACAGATAGCAAACCTACTAATAAATGTTTTAAGCTAACATATGCCAGCAATAATCAGAATGCATGGTAATTCTATTCTTTCACTATTCCAAGAAACTACGAAAACTAATATCATGAATTTTGAACATGATTCATATTCATTTTTATTGGATACCTGATGAGAAATTTGTTTGTTGATATGAGACTGTAAATTGGGCCACCATGACCTGAAATGAAATTTCAAACACCGTGAACATTTCAGAAAAACAGGTACATATAAGTATGTTAGTTAGTTCGCTGTTTGTTTGCTGTTTGTTTGTTTGTTTGTTTATTTGCTGTTTGTTTGGTTCTTTATTTATGCAATGGTATAAATGTTACAGGTCAAAATTAAATTTGGGCAAAAATTATTCTATCCTAGTTTTATTATCAATTTCCTTTGTCTTCTAACTCTAATTATTCATAATCAATGAATAAGTAGGGTTCAAACAAAGGAATTTCATTTTTACCTGAATTTAATTTTGACCTGCAACATAAACATTAGTTTACCCTAAGGTAATCATGAAAAAAGATGTTCACCTTGAAAAAATATTATTGGTCTTTTCTTGTCAGAAGGCGCATCAGGTGCCAAAGCAGAAACAATACTAAAAATAAAGCAATATGCAAATAGCCATTAATATTGCTAAGTTGCCTTTAGCCTCTGGTTTACTGTAAAATAAAATAATATATAAATAAATTTACAACATTTAGAGAGGAACCACATCATCCCCAGCTTATTTTAATGCGGGTCCTCTATTGTGGTCAAAATGGAATTTGGAGACGTTGTTTTTTATGGACGGAGGAAAACGAGAAAACCTGGAGAAATGTCCTCGGAGCAATGCAAAAACCAACAACAGACTAAACCCACATACATGTATGGCACAGCTCTGGTATTGAAACCAGGCCACATTAGTGGGAAGCAAGCACTCTCACCTCTGCTGTTAAATGGTACTAAATAACAATCTTTGAAGAAAATTTCACTTCTTAACACCACAACCTCTAACTAACATTCTCTCTGTCTCTTTATCCTCTCCTACATGAAGTCTAGCTTTTGTGCATCTTTCCAAGTTCGTATAGCTATATAATTAATAAAACTTTTCGAACGTCAACGTCCTCTATGCTATAGCTATTTAATCAATAAATTTCTACTTATCCTAATAAAATTAAGACTTACAACTTTAAACAAGAAATACCTAAAAACAGCAATTTGTCCGAAGTTGTTGCATGCTGCCAAGTAGTTGCCACATGGAGAGAACGCCATTGCAAACACCGTTGTATGAAGTTCAAGCCGCCTCTGATAGATCTGATCCTAACACACATCAAAATAGAAATTCTCTGTAACTAGGTATGCTTTCCAAATCGTAGTAACTTGGCTACAATCACCAAATTTCTGTCTAGACTTTTTACCTGATGGTGAGCCGCCATCTTTGTATTGGTAGGTACGTGTGATACCGCTTACAATGCAGGCTCAAAACCAATCACGTGACCTTTAAAGAAATTAAATAATTTCAGATTCAAAAAATCGCGCGAAATAGGAATTCTGTGCTTCTCTATTTGGCAAAGCAAAATGAATCTCTGGCTCCAGATTGAAGGGCATTCACAGTGAGACGTGATTAAAAAGCTCTTTTCGCGAAAATCTCCAGCCTCTATTCGCCCAATTTCCGTTTCCAAAAATTAAAACGTATATAATGAAAGTTGCATTGGGACGTGATAAAAATATCACCCTTGCAGTCAGATCACCTTGTAGGACAATTTATCAGTTCACATTCCTCAGCTCTTAAAGCCAATAACGTTACAAAGCCAGGGAGCAATTATTTAGCGTAAAAAGTAACATTTATCTTCCTCACTAAACATTGGAAGGCGTGTTTTTCTTGTCGCCTTTAGTGTTCAACCAAATGAACCAAAATCATGGAACACCCAGAAAAGGAACATAATGCATACCACGGAGTTTTCTTTCTCGGAATACATGAATTTTAATAAAGGTATATAAACAACTGACGTACGACACACCCATTTTGGTGTTGGTCGACGTTGTTTCGTCACTTTCGCTCGGATGCGCCCGCTTCAGTTAAGTCAATGTTTCTTCTCTACTCTGAGTTGTCATTCGGCTAGTTGTTAGTTTTTCGATGCTTTCGCCTGCTGCCACTTAATCTGTTTGATGATAGTTTAAGATATTAGTCTAGGACGTCGTGAAAGCTGTGGGGTACAAGTCTGTGAGGGTCACATCAACCGATGCAGTATTTGCTACCGTTACCGGCCAGTGAACATTTCGTTTAAGCAGTCGTAGAACTGTATACGCTAAAATTTTATATTACGTATTTTCAATTTCTTCCTTTGTCCTTTTATTACGATTTGTATACTTGCAAATTTGGTGGGCAACCACCGTCGTAGATATCTTCCTTCCTTCCTTGAAATTGACATGCACCGCCTTGAAATGGCGAGGACATAATTTATTTTCTCGGTTTTCGGTTGTCTTTTTTGGTCGCTTATTGAAGTTCTAACGGTTTTTTTGCAAAGCTAAATAGTGTTGATAAAAATGTATTCCAAGAACGGTAATGCAGTTGGCTCATTATGGTCTTGTTTCTCTTTAGATTTTCTTAGGAATTGATTGTGTTGAAATGCAATCCAGTCATCCATGTTCTCGGCTTCAGGATTGCTTCTCTCGCGTATTACGCAGGTGAGCTTTCTTTTCGCGTTTTCGATGCAGGCAGCCAAGTTTCATTTGAACATTTATGGTTTGTTAATCCTCATTACCACCACATTTTGCTGTTAATATACTTTACTAGTCAAACTGTACTTGTCTCTTGAAATTGTACACACATGTCAACGCAACATTAATAATCATAGCACAATGAAATTGCAAAACTACTCTGTCTTTCTCCCGAGCTGATTTGTAATGGCTAATTGATTGAACCAGTGACAAAACCACCAAGTTTCAAGATTTGAAGCTACCATAGAATTCTCCCTGCTTTAAAAATTATAATAAGCTATTGCATTGGTTGCCTTTTTGTTTTAGTCCAACTTGCTAGCAGAAGAATAGCTAGAATAATTGTCTTGGAGGCCATGTTCAGCTTTGACGGAAATCAACATTTAATTATTTCTTCCCAATTACGGATCCTTCAACTTGAACCATCTTCATGCATGGAATTTCAGATAAGTACAATTTTCTTTCACCTCTAAAGCTCGTAAAATGTTACTGTTGTTAACTTAAATTTGCCTAACCTTTAGAAAAAAATAATCAGGCAGATTTACTTATAAATCTCTGACACCTATGTGGCTTTTTTTATATTGGTACTTGCAGAATTGCTTGTTTCGCGCTAGAAAAAAGTTTAAAGTTATTTTTTCCAAGGATAAAAGCATACATGAAGCTAGGATGGGTGATAAAGTTTGACTCTTACTGGATTACCTGAATCCTGCTTTGAACAACGCTGCCCAAAAAGAACGCGGGGTCATTTCAAAACAACAAGCAAACAAGTAATTTAAAAGTCTAAATATTTTGTTAGCTTTTGAATGCAAGTCTCTATATTGGGTGGAGGAAAATTTTGTAATTACAAATTTTGCAAAGGTTTAAATTTCACACGGGCACAGTTCCACACCCACTGTGGTCTCAATAGCGTTCACCTCTCTAAATATGACTATGTGAAAAACAGCAGTGTTCTGAAATTATCAGATTAGGGAGCTTACGAAACTACGAGGGCGACGCCGACCACAACGTCGATTAAAAAATGAATTTATATTTTATCTAGGAATCTCGCGATAGTCTAAAGTCATTGAATTTGTTATCACTGTCAAAACCATCGATCCCAAAACTAAATCCGGAATACAGCGGTTAATTTGAAATAAAAATTTAAAAAATTAGCCGTTGTGGTGTACGTTCTCCAGACAACACAAAATTTGGTCGTTTCACGTTGCTATTTCCCAGAGGACGTTCTTTTGCGAAGTGACGCTCCCATTTCCGTCGCCGTCGTGGTTTCATAAACTCTCCATTAACATCAAATACTCTGGCTATATTGCTAAAACAACAACACTCCAACAGTTACGAACTTCTCAATTAAAATCGTAAATTCTTGTCTATAAACTCATCTTCGGGGCCTGAAGTATTGCAGTACTTCATAACTCAGTGGCAGCTAGCATTAGAACAACTTGATCGATTTAAACTTCAAAAGCAGTCGGTATTTCACTCTGCCTTAACAGAACGAAAACCAAGGACGCGTCCTACCCACAGCCTTCCCCCCCTCCCTCTTGTACCACGGTGGGGTATGAGTTAGTTTGTAGGTCCGAGGGTTAAGTTCACTCTTCTCCGATTGATTTTAATAACAAAGAGGCGTTGCATCATCTGTGGTTTTTAGCTAAATATGGCTGTACAACATTTGCTAGCCAAGAATAGATTTTACAGTTATAAATGATTCAAATTTTCTTAACGTCTCGATTATTTACCCAGGCATAATTGCTGTAGAAAATGAATGGAAAATATATTAACAGTTTGCTACAAATCAGTTAGTAATACGCTTTTGATTGGAAATTATAGGACAATGGAAAGTTTAGGAAAAAGAGAAAAGTGGTTGTAAATGTTTGGATACCCCTATGGGGTAGGGGGTTGGCTGAGACTCTGAAAACATTTCGGGTTTGCAAAGGGGAAGATTGAATGGGAAAAGAACTCAATGGAGTAAGGCACTATATAATCAACAAACTTTGTCTTAGCTGGTGCAACAGTGATCAGATGAAGGAACTTGTCACGGGATTTCCATAGTTAAGCAAAGCTCTTAAGCCTGTATTGAGTGTGAGAATAACTCCTAGGAATGCAATCTCACACTCGTTTGGGTGTTACATGGTATTTCCATCAGTCTACAGTTTTGTATAATCGACTAGCAACCGATCTTCCTAACTACACTGATCAAAGAATAAAAATTCCAAAACAAGGAGAAACTGCTTTTCATGGAGGCTGTTTAGAAAAGAGGTTACTTAAACCTGTGGCGACTCAGCTCAGTTTTAACAGTTTTAAGTTAATGGACTTGTTTTTTTAAGATAAGACATGCTACACAACTGAACTCCTCTGTACGGAAAAAAAACGTCTCTTCAGATAATCAATGCAAGGTTGTGGAAAGACTAAATTGTTTTCAGTATTCCTTAAACGATACGCACTCGCAATGTCGGGATAAACAAATTTTGATCGCAGATAATCGGGTGTTA
>OMLO01000993.1_pt1 | contig 20784 bp, 16 predicted proteins | sample 1674811 | NCBI WGS metagenome assembly OMLO01 (sample SAMN06265003, study PRJEB25207) | coral metagenome | isolation source: Coral host | place: Mexico:La Bocana,Puerto Morelos, Mexico | collected 2008-11-13 | reverse complement strand
TTCCAGGCACCTTCAGCAAATCTAAGAATCTAGACAATGATTTTTGACGATGTCTTCATGTCTACCCTGACTCTGGTAGAAGATTTGAAATGATCCAGCCTTGACTATACTATGAATTTGATGTGTTTTTTTTCTAAACCCTAGGGATCCAATCACCGTTTGAGAATGGCAATGGAACCTAAATACTATGCGTTTCGGAGGTGATTGGACACCCTGATCACCATCTGAGAATATGACGGTTGATTCCTAGGGAAATTCTAAATGGACTGAAACCACCAATCTACAATCTTTGTTTTGTTTTTTCAATCGGGATTGCCTTGAATACCAAATGTATCAAGCCTAGCTTGGAGAACATCATCTACGTAGGTATCTTGTAAGTTTTCGCCCGTCTGAAAAAACCCATCGTTCGGAAAGAAATCTACTGGTATGAAACTACACTCCAACATGTGAACATGGAACGGAAAGGGCGCGAAGCTTCGGTTGGAAGATGACTTTTCTCCTTCGAATGGATGGCTTTTATAGGATCCATACGTCAACTCAATTCATGGTGGATTTTCCATTTAGTCATTCGTTCGGGATTTTTTTTTGGGGGGTAATTACTGTTTTAATGGGTTGATGGCTTCAGGTTCTGGCTGTGTTTCACCTGTCCAAACTTGGGAGACGTGGCACAGGCAGACATGGGAGATTTACGACAATGGCACCAGCTGGAGGACGGCCGAAATGTGTTGAGACGCTGTGGGGTTTTTCAAGTTTCTTGGATTTAACAAACTTGAAAACCGAGATCCTTCACGGTCCTTCACGTGCTTCAAACAAGCACGGTTTGTGATCCGAAGTAAGTAATCGTGATCTCAGCATTATTTCTTTTTTTTCGTATTGGAGGGATCAAATACGTGTGTTTGTTTAAGGTGAATTTTTTACGGATTCTACCATGGTAATTCACCATTAAACCACCATTTGGGGAAGATTTGTTGTTGTTTTTTTTTCAAGCATCTTAAGCAAATCCCAGAAACCTACCGGTTTGGCAACATCTCATTAGCTGTTCAAAGGAAATCTGACACTGATGCCACAATTTGGCTTTGGAAGGCATTGGTGGTTGAAGGGTGTAGATTTCCCATGATAGAACCCAGATGCTCCGTTTATGGAATATTTACCTACATAATCATGGCTAATCAACCCACCCCCTCCCTTAGCGTACCCTCCCCCTGTGTAAGAAGGCCATATTAAGGGCTTATCAATGACCGTTGGTTTCCCTTAGTGCCTTATTAAGCCTTTATTTTTGAGGGGGGTACGTTATCGTGGGGTAGGTTGACCAGCGATAAAATAAACAACAAACAAAAACACATGTTTTTGTGTCCCATGGAAAAAACAGTCACTTAATTAATTCTAAATTTCAGCCCAACAGGGTATGGACCAACAGGGTATACTTAATTCCTTCATGCGGATGATGGTGATTATGATATTCATTACTATGAACATGATGATGTCATTTGCACCAATACACACTGCGTGAACATATATGTATGTGTTTTTGTTTCTACATTATACGGACGCTATATATTATATGTGATATATATATATATGCGTATATGTTATTTTCAAATTATGTTTTGGTTGTTCTAAGAAAAGACCGAATATGTCTCATCATTACAGTCCCTGAAACTAACATAGCCCGGCCCCTTAAAATAGGCCATCCCAAAAGGAAATTCAGCTTCCAACCACCAGGTTTCAGATGTAAACTCGCTGTTAGTTTCCGGGGAGGGTATAGTCAAACCTACTAATTTACGATAAAAATCAACTAAATGTGGCTAAACCCGAAACCCCTGGGAATTCATGGGAAATCAACCTGTTGCCTTGGAGGAACTGGATCCAGAGCTCTTTGGTCGTATGCATGGCATCCTTTTAGGCCTCGTCAGCCAACAAAAACATGTTGAAATGGGCCAGACTAAAACAGTGAACTTGAACTTAAATCTTCTAGACTCTCTGAAACTAACAATTCGCACCTGAACATGAATGGTTGGAGTACAAACCTTTCCTTTTGGGATGGCATATTTTCAGGGGCTATGTTAGTTTACAGGAGTGTAACGGAAATTTTAAACTCAATTCATCCAGAAAGATGATGCGTACACATTTTTAGGTTCGATGGGTCCCGAGATATATTTTGGAGCCGAGGGAGCCCTAGCATGGTGCCATGGGGGCTATTTTCTTTCACCGCAAAAAGGTGGGGTGTATGGTGCCGTAGCTCCTTGAATTCACTAGAAATTCCAGTCATGTTGTCAGAAAATGATGAAAGGGTATCCAATCACCTCCGAAACGCATACTGTTGATGGAAGAAATCCTGTACCAGTTGACAAGTAATTTATCCCATTATTTACAAGGTTTTTTACATCCCAAGTGGTGCAGGATTTCTTCCATCAACAGTCGTATTTAGGTTCCATTACCATTCTCAGGTTCGGTGATTGGATTCCTAGGAATTTAAAACCTTGTTTTGTGGTTGACAACCTTCAATGTTAGGTGTCCAATAATATTTCCTTGGATTTTGGATGTTTGTGGTTTGTTGTAGATGAAGTTAGCCCTCCTGATGATGACTGGAATCATAGGAAAGGTGCCTCAAAAGCAGGAATCATAGTGTATTTAATCACCAAGCAGTACAGAGGAGTACAAATTGTACAGAGCACTTTTCTATGCAAAAAATCTAAAATTCTATATCTATACTACCATTTATTCATTATATACCAGATATCTACATGTACTAAACACATCTTTTTTTTTCAGAGGGGTCAAATTTGCTACTTACCACTTATCATCACTATTTAACATCGCTACAAACAAAGACAAATCGACCACACCGAACTCCGCACCGCCAGGTGCCGGTGCCTCGCTTTCAGAGATGTCGGAGCCAGCCTTGAAGCGGCCAAAATTAGACGACGTGGCTGGCGAAACAAAAAACAAAAAGCAACGGGCTACTCAAAATGGGACGAACGGTACATGTACCTACGAATTTGCCATAAAAAATCAAGAAAATCCAAGAAATCTACCGTTACCGGTTTGGCAACATTTCATGATGTAGCCTAGGTGGTGGCAACTCAAATATTTTTTATTTTCACCCCGATTCCTTGGGGAAGATGAACCCATTTTGACGTGCATATTTTTCAACGGGGTTGAAACCACCAACTAGCCTACGAATTTGCCATAAAGAACCAAGAAAACACGTAGGTAAATATACCAGTCCCATGGATGATATGGGTCCAAGATAAATCTTGCAGAAGTTTCGGCTCAAAATATCTGGGATGTTGAGAGGTTTGCTTGAAAAGAAATAATATCCTTAGTCATTGTGATGGTGTTGATGGAAGAAATCCTGCACCAGTTGATAGGTAGTTTATCCGTTTATGTGCAATTTTTTATACATCCCAGGTGGTGCAGGATGTCTTCCATCAACAGTAGTGTCAGAGAATGATGAAAGGGTGAAAGTGAAGAATCACCTCCAAAACGCCTAGGAGGTATTCTAGGTTGCATTATATACCATTCTCAGGTTCGTTGACGGTGACTGAACCCCTATAGTTTTTTTTGAAGTTTCTTGCAAATCACAAAAAATCCGGTACTCCAAGTCTTAAGTTTGCCTTTTTTTTTCTCAAAAGTTGCACACGCTTGGGGATTGTTGGTTGGAAGTGTCCCACAAAAAAATAAGCAGCAATCAAAAACTGCTTTGGAAGGCGCCTCTTTGGATTATTATAAGCCATATATCTTGGATGTCATCTATGTTGCCAGCTAGTTCTAATGAGATGTAATGACTATGGTATGTCAAGAGTGTATAGACATCTAATCTAGTTCAAGGTGTTATTGTTTATTGCATGAACCCGGTAGAATCGTTGACAATTTGAATATGTGTTGAACGGTTTTTGCATTTGAAACCATCATGGTCATGGAGCCCCTCGGAGATTTCAAAATTTGACCCTGGATGAAATGGGTGATCACTGGAGTTATGAATTGCTGAGATCATGAACAAAACTATGTTTGTTTCAATTATCCCCTAGAAGAGATGTTAACTTTAAACAACCCTAAGAATGGCTCTTGACCTAGCACAACATAAATTTAATCATCAACATCATGTGACATGTTTTTTGGATGTTTGAATGTTGAAGAATCTCTTCATGCAGGTGTGGTAGCAACGTTGGTCTTCCCTCTCCTGAGCTTTATCTGTCCAGATCTCCACAACGTTGATTTCATGCCACGGCTCAGTATTGGAGCAGGTTTGACCAATGGCACATAGCAAAATTACCTCATGTTGTTACACAAGTTTCAACAAGAGTCAACATTTGTTTGATGACCACTGCCATCCAATCGACGTTGAATCACAGTTGATCCATCTTGAGAATAATCAGTAGATATCATCTATAGTGAAACATGTATTAGGGAATTTCACTGCAAATGCTACTACTTCAGGCAACAACATTCCACCCATCCCTTTTTATACATAGTATGACACACACACATGTTTTCCGTATACAGGTTTCTACTAGTTGACTCATCACTATTGATTGGATGCTTTAAGGAGAATCACACAAACCGAGTCCGCGCCATGTTGAGATCCATTGTATGCTGCGCTCCACATTTGAAACCCCGTATCAAGGGAGGTATCATACCTTTCCACCAACGTATTCGACAGGAGATCCGGTGGATGATATGGATGTGTCAGGTTTTTGTCCGACAGGAGATCCCAACAAATACGCAACGAAAACCATACAAATCATGGGAAATGTGAAATACGAAAATAATTATGGTGGGCACAACTAGTGGACATCCCCCCAAAAAAATGCAGACATAGATGTACTATACCGAGCCAACAAAAAAACATGTGTTTTATTATAGATTGATACTGATTTGAATTAACCTTTTGGGACCTTCCCAAGCATTCTTGGACGCACCAATAAAATATTCAATCATTCGTCCCCAGTGGAATTGTGTGAAGAAAACCATCTCGGATGTGCTAGTTATATAACAGAAAGGCTATAGCCTATACTCAGTGGTGGTTTCAAATATCTTTTATATTTACCCCTATTTGGGGAAGATGAACCCATTTTGATTCATATTTTTCAGATGGTTGAAACACCCCCCCCCCTTAAACACCCAAGGACCCCCAGGACCTCAAAAATGTAAGTTACAATTACTTATATCAGACCCCCCCCCCATGATCATCATCCCACTACTTGGAGTAGGGGAGGTGGCCTTGATTTCCGTAACATCCGATTTGAAATTCCCTTGGCCCTGTGGTCTTGGATCACCTGTTGTGCACTGTTTTCAGAGGAAGGGGGGGGGAGGGTATTTGGAAACATAAAATTTGCAGGTATGTAGAGCTTCTATGTTACATTTGATGATTGCAGGAACAACGTAGGAAAATGTAAGTTACATTATTTACGTACTTGGTGATCAGATTGTGCAACTGGTGTGCTATATGATGGTAAAAATGTAACATTACATTTTGACGTCTGTTGATATGATGTTGGTACCTCATGGTCTAAGTTACATTTATACAGTGGATTTTCGGTAATTTCTGAAACCTGAGCGGCAGCCATCGGAAAATGTAACTTACATTTTTGACGACGGGGGGGTATTAAGGCAGGGGTGATGTTGAAACCACTAACCAGTATAGCCTGCTATCAAGTGCCAGGGGAAAATGCCTGGATCTCTCCTTCACCTTTTTTTTCGAGTTTCAACACTTCACAGATCTTCCAGGTGAAGATCAATTTGGTTATTTTTTTTGTCGAAGGAAGGGTCCCCAGGCGAACCATCATCCCACATTTGTTTGGTTCTGACTACCTGAAATCAAGTGACCAACTGTTGATAGTTCCGATAACCTGAATATGTAAATTTGGAAAATGATACAATGTGTCTAAGAACTGATCCTTTTTTGCGTCCAAGACTTCACGAAGATTACACCCGAAGATGCGCGTGCCAGTGTAGAGGTCACTTTAAATGAATCTAATATACGTACACACAAGCCAATATTTTACATATGGGTGTTTCCAAAAAAGGCGGTACCCCCAAATCATCCATTTTAATAGGGTTTTCCATTATAAACCATCCATTTTGGGGTATCCCTATTTTTGGAAACACCCATATATAATGACTTGTTTGGTAGAAGTAAATTTGCAAAAAATGATTATTTTGCATATTCAAACACCCCTCCACTTTTATCATGTTGTGACGTGGCATGATAGGTTGTCATGGATGTCCGAATCAGTCAACAGCCATTCCATTGCAGGAAGAGAATGAGAAACGCTATCGGCAGCAACTCAGCATGATGTTTGCGGGATATTTGTTGTGATGCTATTGCAGGGATTGTGACCTATGTCCTTTCAAATGCAAGGCTTTGCTATACATGGTATTGTATGCATACATATAGGTAGTATAGCATATCATACCGTCATACCGTCATACCATATCCTTCAATAAAAATATGTTTCTGTTTAAGAGGTTTCAATCATGACACCTGTTGGGGCTGTCATGAAAAAGGTATGCATCAAATGCCTGCGATGTTTATAAGCCCCGTAGATAGTCGGAAAAACTACCAACCATAACTGGCGAAGGATTTCTTCCATCAACTTTTTCTTTGGGGGATATGTTCGTTCATATATTTTTCCATCCATTCTGTAGTTGATCTTGGGATGTCTTGTTTGGCCTCAAAAAACCAGTGACTCCATCTTGGTTCGTGGCATTGTGGATGGGTACAATGTGGGCCCCTACCAGTTACAAGTTATAAGTGGATTTATGGGACCCCTATAAATAAATGGCTTCATAAACGGGTAACTTGGGTTATAACCTTACTTATACCTTACAGGGGCCCCATGTCCTCGAGGCTACCTTTTCTGCGTATCAGCAAAGAAATGTCCAAGTGGCCATCACCACCCGATCCCAGAGATGCTTGGCAAATGTTAGTTAGTTATGTCATGGGAACGCGTGCAGGCCATAGTTGTTTGGGTTGAACGTATAGATTCAGGTGTCATGATAAATGAATAGAAGGGAAACTGACATAAAAACAAAACAATATGTATGGGTTCATCATGACAATAAGCACGGGCCCAAAAAAGTACTCTAGCTATTTTTTTGGCAGCCAGAAAGAGAGTGTACACCCCCAAAAAACGAACATGGAACCCAAAAATGGGGCTTTGGGAAGATGATGAACATGTTTTTTCTTTTCCAATCGTTGATTTTCGGGTTCCACGTTAAATTTTGGGGGGTGTACTATTTTAGAGATGTCTATTCAGTTTTTCGAAGGGTAGGCTCCGCACCTGAATGATATGATTTGATGGATTCTCAAGTGGGTGGTACTGAATTGTAGTTACAAGGTGGGCGTTTCGGATCCATTTGTAAATGGGGGTGAAATCGAGCCCCTTATAAGTAGGGTGATATTTCACCCCAGGCAAACACATTTGTTGTCGGCTTTTTTCATAGGGGCCATTTATAAGTCCATTTATAACTGGTTTTTGGGGCCCAGCCTTTGAACCTCCTGATGTAACATATCTCAGCTCCAAGAACAAGCAAATTCATTTGAGATGCTACGTGAAACCCAGTAACGGTGGCATATGAACCATAAAGTTTGGCATTTTTCGAACCATAAAGAGACTACTTTTCAGTGGCCATTCCACCAAAAGCTCATGACCCAACAATCAGAATCCAATTTTTTGGGGAATGTTGAAGTAGCACCTGGTGAATTAATTTGGCGATTTGGGAGGTTGCAGGTGCTTATACTGAAAGATCAGGTCACATAACGTAAATATGACACGTGATTACTACGGGAGGTAATGCTATATGGTATTAAATTTGTCTTCACCAATTATTCTTTCATTGAATGTCAAAGGGGTTCTTGAAAGTTCTTCAATTAATTGGAAGTGATGGGGTCAAGCTTTATGTTGCAATTGCAGTGTGTTGAAATCCCGACCAATAATCTCTTGACAAAGACATCTACACAGACTTGTTCAACTTATGTAAGGGTATGGTGATATACCACCCTTCGACTTCTCACACAACATTGCATTACCAGAGCTCCATGGCCCAAAAAGGATGTGGATCGCAAGTTGATGAAGATCGATTTGGCCAAGGCGGGTGCCGAACCAAACTATTAACCAAGTAGTACCGTTGATGGTTCAGAAATCCAAAACAACCACCTGGGATGGTGCTAAAGCTCTGTAAATCATGGGATAAGCTACCATATCAACTGGTTCGCCGGATTTCTGAACCATCAACCGTAGTAATTGGGAATCCTCAACATAAATCATCCTTGAAAGACTCTGGAGGGCATTTGGAGCTCTCAAATTTGGAGGTCCCAACTTTCATATGGAGGGCTCATACCCCATGTTTTGAAGTTGTTTTTTCACACGACTTGGGTAGGAATTTTGGGTGTTCGACCTTTTCCCACCCTTTATCCCAAGTGGTTGGTGTGATGAAGAACATCCGTTAGCGAAACAAAAAATAAACTGGCGTTTCACAACCACCAACTTTGGAAAGGGAGACTACCGTGGGCAATCACTTGCTATGAGGGCGCCATTTTCATCAACCAACCGGTCAACCACCAACCATAAACCAGCATAAAACATGCTTTAAACTTTAAACATCTTTACCCTCCGGTAAATTATATAACAGGGCCGGCTGGAAAATATCCAGTTTTAGTGAAGGGTTTCACATCTTCATTCATGGTTTATTTTGACTTGCTAGGTTAGTTTATGACGACGTGGAAAGTCTGTAACAATTTTCGCATTTGTTGGTCTTTGCCTCCAAAAAGATCCCCAAAGAGTCCAAGATGACTTCGCCTATAAACCAAAAGATCAGGCAGACTTTGTTTGTTTAGATGTCTCTCATGGTTCGGAATTCATCGTCCAAAAATCATGAATGATGTAGGTATGACTGTTGTAACTTCACATCATACCTAAAGACCATATGCTTACGGACAATTGTTTCAATAATTCGATTGATATTTCGTGATATTTCATATTTGCAAAGATTGATTCAAATCAGTGATCCTGTTTTCCGATTGAAATCAGTGATCATGTTTTACATAGTTTATTACCAGGATTACCAGGACACTTAACCATTAAAAAAAACACTCAGTAAAACGCATGACAAATTTTGACACGAAACCTTGATGTGTTTTGTTGGAAAGGGATTGGATATTCTCAGTTTCACTTGTTTGAAGGGATTCACATACAGTAGATGGACAACATGTTCAAACCTTGGACAACTTTATCTCCCGCACCCGCCAAATTTCAAAGTTGTTTTCTTCTTCCAAGGGTTGAGACGGGTGGACTTTCAGAGATCAAACCCAACAGCATGACAGGTCACGCACACGTTGTTTAGTGGCTAGACATGTCGGGATGGGGGTGCCAGTAATTGTGTTTCCTCAAGGTTTGAATATGTTGTCCATCTACGGTATCACTACGTAGTTCTTTTTGTCCAATTCCCTCATTTCCATGGACAAAAATAATAGGCTTCAACCAAATGATCACTGAAAACATGTCGAATGATTTGTGATGGTTTTAGTCCAAATGGTGCAGTCTTTTGTCCATCTACAATATGGGTGTTTCCAAAAATTGTGCTACCCGCTCACCCCACCCCAAATCATCCATTTTAATTAGGTTTTCCGTTTTCCATTATAAACCATCCCTTTGGGGGCTTTAGGGGTACCACTATTTTCTGAAACACCCATACGTATATTAATATATATATATATATATTTGTTGTATCCATTTGCCTAGGAGTTTGTCTCGACCCGAGGTTTGTATCAAACCCCTCAAATCAAACCCTCCCCTCTCGACCTTAGAGGAGATGAATGTGAAAGTTGGAGATCGTGTGCGGGTACTCTATGGTAGCGAAAAAGGGAGACTTGGCATGTCCAGATGCTGATTGGGAAAAGGTGGTGTTTTGTTTCATGCTTGAATACGAGTTCTTTGAGCTTCATAACTGGTTGGGGAAGATGCGCATATGATAGTATATGTACTGTAGGTATATTTGTACATACTTTTTTTTTACACATGTATATCTTAAGTCAATATACATATATACATTTGTACATGTATCATGTATGTATTAATATGCATATTTTGTTCCAGCCCCCTCCAAACGGGTAGTGTTTGAATTTTTAAGAGGTTGCTTTGTTGCACCTTGTCCCATCCATGAGGGGCATCCCTGTGGGTTGATCGGATCTCTTTGTGGCGGTTTCTATGGTCATCCGAGCAATGGAAAAAAAACGGGTTTTTTAGGGTATATGGGAGATGAAAAAACTACCCAGTTATGCGGGGATTATTAACTAAAGCATTACCCATCGGATCCATGTATGCTGTATTTACCTACATGAAAACCATGAAAATCAAACAAATGTAGGTAAATATACCATACATGGATGGTCTGGGTTATAAGGATCCCTGTTAAGCAACCAGTATATAACGGAAAGTAAAGCGTGTTTTTTCGTGGCTCATCTTTGGGTTTGACTCACAAGGATTCAAAAGGTAGATCTTGTTTTTTCATCAAGGCTACCCGCCCTGAAACTAAGATATTCCCCTGAAAATTGAGTGGTTGAAATACCAGGCCATCCTATTGGGTCCCGGCATATTTTCAGGTGTGAACTGTTAATTTTAGGGAGGATCACCTTCATGTTTGTGACTGTTTTTTTTTAATGATTTTGCCTGGTAGTTGAAACTGAAACATGTACAGTATGGCATACCAGATGGAATTTGGAATCGCATCGTCCAAACATCCAAGCTTTTAACATCAACTTCTCCCTGAAAAGATTTGAACAAGAACCATTGATTTGGGAGGAGGTTTGTTGGAACAGGGCATCCCATGTGGCTCATGGGTCTTCCTATTAAATGTTGAGTCAACGTGCCCCCGATATTTCAAAATCATTGATTGGATAGTTGAAAGATTTTGTGTTGTTGTTCAAGCTGCGATTTTGCCCTCAAACCATGTTCATTAAAGATGATGCACTTGTGGTGTTTTTCAGGAAGTTGTGTGATTTATTTATATATATATATATATCACTCACTCCGCTACTGGCTAACTTTCAATCTTGCGCAGATTGATTACATATTTAAGAGGAAAAGTAATGTTAAAACTCTTTTTTCATGGCCCCAAATGGCTGAGTAAGACAAACCACTTGATCTCCAAAGAAAACTGCTTCTTCCATCCGTGTCAGTTTCAGGTTCCATCCGTTGGCGATAGTTTTTGATTTGTCTCCAATTTTGCATGTTGGAGTCCAGTGAAATGAAATTGAAGTTCGGATTGTCAGTCTTGTGTTGTCAGTCTTGTGTTTGTGATTGCAATATTCAATAGAGGAGAAGTTTGTTCCCCTAGTTTGCGATGCAAAAGTCATGTCGACATCTTTTCGAGCAGTAATTGAATGATGTTCACCATGAAAAAGGGGAATACTGCTGCAAGACATGCAAAAGTTGTTTCAGGAGTTTCACATGTATTACATATTCTGCGACTAGAAGATGGGCCATTGCGTCGTTTACCAAGATGTTTGACATTATATGTATGTCGCATGTCCCCATTTGTAGGTCCTATACACTAAAACACCGATCGTTGTTTTGTGTCTACGCATCTCGTAAGCCCTGAGGAAATATGGCGTGTCTTGATTGCAGAATCTTATGGTGTTGAAGTTCAAGCTCCAGCCGTCAAAGTGTCACAAAAAACAGAAAGGTTGCCAAGACATCTCCTAAAGGCTCCCAAAATGCGAATGATGGTAAAAATAGACTAGGTGGCGGTTTCAAAGATCTTTTATTTTCACCCCTACTTGGGGAACTGATTCAATTTGACTAATATCTTTCAAATGGGTTGAAACCACCAACTAGTCTCCTAAAGGGTCCTTAAAATGCGAATGATGATAAAAATAGATGTTGGTTCTTATCCCAAAACTAGGGTTGGTTTTGGTTGTACCCGCTTTCTAGCCTGGATTGTTTATTGAAATTGTTGCATATAATCTTTGTTCCAGAAAGTAACGTTGTTTGTTAGGACATGGCAGGATTCTTAGGATGAATTATCATAGATGTTGCTTAAAACGGTTGAGTTGCTGTATTGGACGATTTTGTTTTTGAGGCCTGCAAATCTAGATGGGGACAGAAGCCGGACGGGCTTGGTTCCGTTTCTGTTTGGGTCTATGATTTTCTCACCAAACTATGATGTGACATCTGTCGTGATAGACAATCCTCAATTGCCAGGAACACGTCAAAACCCTGAAAATGATGGCATAAACTACCAACCTCAACTGGTTAGCAGTATTTCAGCCATCAACTGGTCCTATTTTTTTGTTGGCTTTCTGAACCACCTGAGATTGACGAACTAACCTTTCAGTCCTTCCTTTCAACGAGGTCATCAGCCGTATCCTGCACGAACAGAATCAGGTGCGAATCATTGAGGTTTAAAGAGTTACGCATACGGTTGATGGAAAGAATCCTGCACCAGTTGATAGGTAGCTTATCCCATTATTTACAGGGATTTATACATCCCAGCTGGTGCAGGATTTCTGCCATCAACAGTATGAAAAAAAACAGCCAGCACTCAGACAATGGTTACATTGTTGGTTTCCCCGTGGTCAACAGACGAAATCAACCCCACGTCTCTCTAATAAGGCAGATTTAAGGTTCATTCTCCTAATCAGAGTCGGGGTTGTCATGACTTATTTCTTTTCCTTAGCACCAAGGTTTAGTGGATTTTCAGGCACACAAAAACTCTACAAAAATGATGAAACATGTTGCGCTGTCGCTTTGCACACACAGGTCGTCGTGAATGGAGTGAGCCTAAAAAGAAGTTTCTTGGACGATTTTTGGACATGTATGAAGTTTGTTACCTTTAAGAGAAGCAGAGGATGTTCCCTGAACTTCGAGGAATGGCAGATGTTTTCCTTATGGACATCTCATGTACATGATAATGATAGCTGATTTTGATTTCCCTAGTGAATCGGGATTTACCCGACATAATCATAAAAACAACTAACAAACGTTAAAACAACATCCTTAACATATCCTCAACCATCTTGCGAAAAAAAGATTTTTTGCGCCTCCATTGAACTGGTCAAATTATAGCGACCTCACACGACCTCACCCCAAATCGTGGCTTAGTAAGGGAAATCCCCTTATTTCAGGGAAGCCTAGGTTGGTGAAACATTAAAATTTGGCCAGGCTTCATCCCATCACATTTCTGAGTGAGGGTTTTGGCATGCATCATGCCCTTCTTCAGACCCTCCGCAAAAAAACAAACCGAGGTTTTTGGCATCCTGAACCAGGTCCTGGTAAACCATCCTTGGTGACAGTGGAGTTTTTAAGCTCAGTTCATGGGGGGTTTTGGCCGAGTTGATGGGTGGCAAATTTCATCCTTGGATCCTCGACCCTTCACATTTCCGTGGGGTAAGGAAGTGTCCCTCCAAGATTGGTGGTGGTTGTTTTGGGATCTCGGGAAGGAATTTTACCTCAAAATGTGCTGAAAAGAAATCAGGTTTTGGAATTTTATAATTAGAACCATTTGCCCAGAATGAGTTCATGGGCGGTTTCTGCTGGCTTGATTTTCAGTGGTGCAACGAAACATGTTTTTTAATAAATACAGAACCCGGCAGGAAATTCAGTCTGGATCTACGCTGTGTTTGTGAAAGGAGATTTCTTAATGAAAGGCTTGGACTCTGGATATACACTCCCGAAAACAAATGTAGCCCCTGAATATTGATGGTTGGAGGACTACGTTCGTTTCGGGAAGGGCTAGCTGTTAGTTTTAAGGAGGGTAACATATCGGGTTCTCTCCCTTACTTTGGCATTCAGAATATTATGTTTGGAGGTCAGTGATCCTGTTGATGGAAGAAATCCTGCACCAGCTGATAGTTATCCCAGTATTTACATGGGTATTATATATACATCTCAAGTGGTGCAGGATTTCTTCCATCAACACGACCTCTATATATGCTCCATGTATGCAACATGTCCATGCTGTACCTTCGGACATTTTAATTGGCTGCTGTCTTTTTGTCCAAGGACGGTCGGTCAATAAACCCCCACATGTGGGGCTCATTCATTTGGGATATGTTTTCTTAGAAGCTATGAATGAAGCAACATCTGCCCAAGCCTTAAAGGAGTCAATGCCTATGGCCTATGGATATATATATCCTACTAAGGTACTGGCCCTAAGTCGTAGCTGGCAACATGAACATCTTGGCATCCTCCGTGCCTGCAGGGTTTTCATACAGTAAAGCACGAAGAAAACTATAATCCACAAAGATGAGATGTTTGGTTGATGTTTGTTTTGTTGCGTGCCAACAGGTTTTGTTTGCAGTCTTCAGGTTTGTCTAAAGACTATTTCATTGGAATCAGTAGTTGTTTATTATCTATGATTCTCTCTGAAAATCAGGACATTTCTTGGATATAACATGAAGTGTGAGGTGAAGATAGTTATATTGTTGAAAATCCTTCACTTGGTATTCTAGACGTCACTGTAACTCATGAATCCCAAAACTGCTAGTTAAGACAAAATGGTTTCCTTTGCAATTATGATGGCAAGTCCATTGTGTTTATGTTGGTTCTTGGTGTGTGTATGTACGTCCCTTGGTCTCGTTGTAAAGCTTATATAGGTTGGACTAACAAAAGAACCTTTGCCGCAGGTTGTATCTCAAAAGTTGGAACCAGATCCCAGGTCAGGTGATTTTAGTAGGAAAGCTATGGTGTTTTTGTAGGGCCCCTTGTTCAGAGAGAAATGATTGTGTCATGTGTAGGTGATTGATGTGATGGCCGGTCGCCTGTCCCTATTTAGGTGTCCCATCCACATCACCAACGTTGCATTGATTGATCCGGTGACGAAGCAACCCACCAGGGTCAAGAGGAGCGAGCCAGCATGAGTTGGAGTGAGTCAAGTTGAACCCAATATTTGAACCTTCATCACCTGGGCTGTAGAAAACACTTCCAGAAATAATGGGATACAAAACTACCTACCTCAACTGGGGATTTGAACTATCAATACGTTGAGCGATGAAAAAAGCCCTGGTTGTTTAGGGGATTTGTTGGGAATGAAAAGCTACCGAGGTATGTGGGGACTTATAATAAAACTATGAAATAAGGATTAAGGATCCCTATGAAACAACCGGTATAACGGAAAGCAAGGACTGTTTTGTTCGTGGCTTAAGTGATGTTTTTTTCGGGGTGGGACAGGGGGCGCCAGTGAAATTGAAGCATTTCCGGTTGCTTTGCTTGGCTATGCACCCTAAAACTGAAAAGTAAATCATTTCTCAGAGAAGTTTTGAGGATTTCTACTTTGGGTCGACATCGTGTGAAGGAACCAGCAAAATTGGTTGTGACCACATGCGCATTTTGACCATAGCAAAACGTACCATTGTCAAGCCCTATAGCTGGGGACTTTCAGTGTGGGTCTGCCCGTTTGCAATTGAGTTTGGCTTGTGTATTTGCTTCTGTCTCGACTGAAGCTGGATTGGTTCATGTTCAAGCTCCACCAGTTAAGTGCATCAGGAGTAGGGTGCAACTTAGTGGAGCGACGGTGGTCCATGAGCCTATGGTTATAGTTGAAGAATCCTCTTTGACAGCTATTTCAGCAGGTGCGATGCGTGAGGACCTTCCTGCGGACTTCAGTTTTCGAAGCTACGGCGATCAGTTGGAGTTTGTCCGCGGCCTTTGCGAACGGTCTCAACCGCTTCCAAGCTCATACCTTCCGTTGGTGCCAAGCCTCGTTTCAACCTGGAGGTTAAAGTCAGAAGCAGGTGGCGGTGGCCTGGAGAAAAACAGAGATTGCTGGCTGACGCGTTGTGAAAGACAGAAAGATGTTCTTTTTTTCCAACAAACATGTAGGCCAGGGAAATCCTATTATTTGAGATGTTTCACCAGGTAGAACTCCCTTTGCGTGGAGTTGTTGACATGTTTCCCCATTGGAATGTGGAAACACAACCCGAGGCCTTGGGGGTTTAAATCATGAAAATCAAGCGTTCTTAGTGATGTTCAAAAAACATATTATAGCCAACTGAGATGGGCTTCCTATTGTTCTGAGCTGTCGTTTTTCGAATCAGATTAATGCATATATGATCATATATGTTAAGGTCCTGTGTAATCATGTAAACAACCTCACATGGTGAGCTGTTTGACTCACAACATTCCATTGCATCGAAAAAGGGATAGATAAAACCTTGGTCTTTTCTTAGCAGCTAGTGGATGTTTTTTTTCCTCATACGTGGTAATTTTTTAGCATCTCGCTTCCTTTATATGTAGATAAATATTTTACCAACAGTAGATTCAGTATACCAATTTATCAGCAACAGGAAGCTTCCCATGTTCACCTCGTACTACATCTTAGATTGCGAACTGCTCCAGGAGATACACCATGAATGGCGAAGGCATTCGAATCTCAAAGGCCCACAGTTTTGGGATTTCGTTGGACAGTGATCCATGTATGATCCTAGAAAACTTATCTTGTCAATAAACTAAGATACCCACAACAAGTGGATGTTAGATTACCAGAGATTTAATATGTGAGGTTAAATGCTGGAGTTTACTGGTTTCAGTCACGGAAAATCACGTCATATTTGTGTGTTATATGAAAGCTGTGGATTTTTTGTTGGTTTGCCAACTGTGTTCGACAACTTGTTTTTTGGCCAAAGAACTGACGAGGTAATACTGTCACTGTCACTTATTCTTTTACTCGAGGGATTGGGTATGGCTGAATATGGAATGTTGTGGATGATTATACTTCCTAAGCATCGGATCATATTGTCACAGTACGATTGGATCGTCCAATCACATCCCAAACGCATAGTATTGTGACTTGTATATTGCCATTTTCAGAAGAGGATTTGGATCCCTGAGGACCAGACTCATCTTGTGTTTTTTCAAAATGTTTCAAATGGGTTTCATGTCAACTACCTTTTATGAAGATTTGTCTCTGTTCTAACGTTTGTGTTTTCGTCGATTTTTTTCTGGAAGGTTTCGAATTGTCACCATGTTGAAGCCACAATGGTTGCTCCATTCTGTAGCTGAAATGAACCAAAAATTCAAATGTAGGCATTTGAACAGCTTTTATTTTGGAGTTTGCATGGTTGACGCGGGTTCTTAAATTTCGCCTGCGGAAACGATTCATGATGAGTATTCCTTAACGATTGGCTTGAGTCTAAATCATCAGCAGCCTGAATTTAGGCAGTGAAAAGGACAGCAATGCGTTGCCCCCCCAAAAAAAAACCATAAAGCCGCACACTTCTTGAAAAGAACATGGGTGATTAAGTCTTTTTGTGAAGCACCTAACAACCCACCTACAACCACATTTTGGGGGTAGAGGTAGGACCCTATATAGGGAGTTATGATCACCTCAATGATGGGGATTCCCTGCAGGTCTCTGGGTGCGCCATGCCAGAACCAGTGCCCGTGGGCCCCAATGAACGAGAACTTCTTTGGAAAAAGCGAGAGGTGGGGAAAGGGGTGGAAGGTTGGGAGTACTGTTGTTGTTGTTGTTGTTGTTGTTGTTGTTGTTGTTGTTGTTGTTGTTGCTTTCTGACAGTAGGTAATGGCGGGCAATGATACACTGGGCTACAAGCACGCAACAGAAATGTGCCGTAACCGAAGGCCTCCACCGACCCAACCTCCGGTAGATGTTGGGCTTGGTTCAAGTATTGGAGTAAAACTATATTATAGCCGCTATAGAGTATAGATATCCGATCTCTTACTGAGGACAATGGAATCAAAATAGAATGATGATAGAGTGATTGAACAGCTCGAACTATCATTCTCCGAGAATGTGATTGGGATGCTACAAGGGGGCCCTAATAAGGAACCCCCTGCTGTAGACCAACCAGTATGATGAGATTCGTGGCACTTTTTGGGGTAAACGTTCCCGATTGAACTTAAAACGATCTCAAGTGTCGACCTGACGACCTGAGGGGAACCAACAAAACTGTTGACTCGGGGTAAATCAGGCCGTCACCAAGTATGGTTGGTAGTTTTATCCCTGGATGTTACAGATGAGTGTTCTACATTCAGGGTGGTACATTCAGGATTTCTTTCAACACAAGTTCACAAGGAGTTGCTGACAAAAGCCCTTGCTGAAGTGATTCATTGACTGTAAACCGAGCTCAAGAGTGCGGAGGTATATTGTCACTGGAAGTATACCATCTATTTGCAAGTTGTATATTTCTCTTAGGAATTTCGCCCCCTTCTGAGTTTGGACGAAATTTAGCACCTTTTATCCACTAAAAAAGTCCATGACTTTCTTCAGGGGGCACCAGATAATAATATCCTCCTGCCTGTGTATCATCACCTGGTCAAAGACTTCTTTGTAGGTATTTTCAACTGAATCTAACCCTAGAAATCCAAATACCTTGGATGTCTAGGGAAGACAAGATTTCACGGATTTATCCAGGAAGATGTCCTACGGCAAGCCAAAGAAAGACGTGGACCTCCAAAGGTGTAGGGTACAGACTGGTTGTGCTTGGTGGGGTGAGGTTGTTCCGCATGTGATGAGTTTCATTGGATTTTCCCATGAGAAACCTTTAACGGTTGGGACCCGTTGAGTGTTTACCAAGGTTACAAACATACTGGTAATTCAGTTGAGCGATTTGATTTTGGGGGGTGGAGGTGTATTTCAACCTATGGTCACCTGGGTTTACCCATATTTTGGAGGACCTCAAGATCCATGGGTTAGTTGGAACACATGCAAGAGTCCAAGGGTTTCTTATACCAGCGTTTGGTAGGTGGTGTTTCTTCAATGTCAGATGATTGTGATAGAAGTCATTACAAGGACACACAAAGATTCAGAAGTGTCAGTTGTGAGAGGGCACATGAGACATTCCCAGATTAAGTCCCTCACTTACAGGTGGAACGATTTTCAATTTGAGGTACATCAATGGTTGCAACTATGGTATTCCCAGGGTCGTATTTTTATGTATTTTTGGGATTTTTTGGGGTGATCAAATCTGGTGGGTCTTGCTTCAAGTAGCCAATCATGTTTTTGTTTGATGGACAGTCTATCCATGTGCAGGTGTACCTTCTCAAAAAACAGCAGACAGCAGGGAGGTGTATGAATTCAGCGTATCTACAAATGTATATATAGCATCATGTTTTTTTCTCATAAAGGGTGCCCACTTGAATCATTGCTTCTAGATGACGAATCGACCCTGCCAGGAGGATATCTTTGGCAACAAGGACTTCGGGGGGTTTTGTTGGAGAGACTCGTGACATCTCGTGATTTGGTGGGACTTTATCAAAGAGTCAAATCTGCCGCGTGAAATGGCAAGACCTTCTGTAAACACAATGGTAGCTTAGGACGATCTGTTCAAAATGATTTAACTGGAAAAAAGTATACATTTAGTTGGAGGTCAGTGAAATGTTGTAGTTGTTTATTCAGATTATTGCAATCTGTTTCGTTCATGGTTTGATTTGTGTAGGACTGCCATTTCAATTCCATAATAGACAACAAATTGCCTCTGTTGTAACCCGCAACTACGTATACGAAAGAAGATCGAACCATCTTACACACTTAATTACAAGGCGGTGGTTTCAAACATTTGTTATTTTCACCCCTATTTGTGTGGAAGATTCCCATTTTGACAAATATTTCTTTTCAGATGCGTGGTTCAACCCACCAACCAGATTATCATTTTAAGATTCCATCTATTGAACTGTCTGAATCATGTTTGGCCGAGACAAAAATCCAACGACTTGAGACTGTAGACTATGACAATGATACCATTTAAAAAAAAAAAGCACCGGCCTTGTTTGTTGAGGGGGACTTGGGGCGGGGGATATATGAGGTTTTGACCTCCAACTTTGCAAGTCATGTCTTTGTTTACATTGGGGACGCTGGGCTGGGTGGCAAAAACTGCACATTTGATACTGCTGATGGCTGATGGAATGAATTCTGGTTATTTTTGGTTGGCCACTTGAATATCGAGATCTACTATTGGTGTTAGAGTTGCATATGTTCATATTTCAACTGGTGCTGGATTTCCTCCATCAATACTAGTACATGTCATACCATCCTGAGAAGAGTTGTCTCAAGACTAGTGGCGATGGAAATCCTCTAGACATGTGGACGTGTCTTTGAACACCACTGTTTTCATAGTGTTTTGGGTGCCCTTTCTCTGAGAGTCACGAATCCTGAATTTTAGGTCAAGATCAATGGGATGAACATTTAACTGCCATAATAATATGGACGTGACCTGTTTACAGTCTTGGGGCGTTGTGTTGAAATTAGAAGGAACATTTTGGAACACAGTAAACCGTATATAACTTAACCTTAGTTGTAAATGGATATATTTTGGGGGAATAAGGTTTTGGGGAAAAATCACAATTACACAAGTGAACTGTCCGCATACTGTACAAGGTGGGCCACTATCAGTTATAAAGGTAATAACCCGCATTAGTAGGGTGAAACAACCCCAGTTACGCCATGTATAGGGGCCCCATAACTCAACTTGTAAATCTTGTAACATCTTAGATATAACTGGATCCGGGGCCCATCTTGTAGCTATCTGTATATGTCATGGTTGCCAGGAACACTTCAAGACCTTAGTGCGCTTGGTGCGTGAGCGCCGTGCAGTGCAGGCTGCAAAGCCGAACTTTCAGGAGGTGCGATGGTGGTTTGGGAGGGTCGCTGGAATCGTTACCTTTTGTCCTTGTGTTTCTTCCTATTATTGTTGTTGCTAGTTGTTTTTGTTTGTGTTATTGTTTTTGTTCTTATTATTATTTTTTTTTTGTGTGTTGTTGTTGTTGTTGTTGTTGTTGTTGTTGTTGTTGTTGTTGTTGTTGTTGTTGTTGTTGTTGTTGTTGT
>OMLO01000992.1_pt1 | contig 20795 bp, 5 predicted proteins | sample 1674811 | NCBI WGS metagenome assembly OMLO01 (sample SAMN06265003, study PRJEB25207) | coral metagenome | isolation source: Coral host | place: Mexico:La Bocana,Puerto Morelos, Mexico | collected 2008-11-13 | reverse complement strand
TTCAACTTAGTTGAAATAACGAAATTACCTTGTTACCCCCACCGACGCAGCACCACAGTTTCTTTAGAAACTTTCACTCTTTATTTATTTAAGGTAATTTGCCTTACTCTGAGAACAGCGAGTTTATCTGATGTTAAAATATCACTCGACTTGCAAATAATTTATTTGACCCTTAGGTCCATTTCAAATTCCTAGAAAAGTTCGTAATGAAATCCCCGTAGTTCTGACTTAGTTTCAGCTTAAAAAGCCATCCTACATTTTCTGGAGTTCGCCTGTCGTTAAAGCGGAGACTATAGTTGCTTCATTTTTCTATCGAACAACATTTCTTTCTTCGAAACACGGACTAAAACTATATATTGCAATTTTTCAGCTCAGACCAGAAACGATGGATTGGGTTAGAAGTCGCCACAGTTAGAAATGGTCGTCTTAGCTTAGCTCTGATCACAACAATATATGCACAAGCTTCGGAGAAAACCGAATAGAGTTCCTCACCTTGGAACTAATTAGAGCGGTGTATTTCCCTAATAACTGAGGTCTGTAGGTTTGAATTGACTTTATTATAGGGGAATGACGCAGAAATTAGAACCCTCGAGTCTATTTTAAATTCCTAGAAAACAATGTACTGAATCAATTCCCTCTGGTTCAAAGTTTGCTTGAGCTCAACAAGCCATCCTCAAGAAGTGTAGTTCCTGAGTTCATATCTAACTAACAAGTGTGTCCTCCATTTCTGTATCAATTCATAGTTCGTTATTAAAATCAGAAAGACGGAACAATATCGATACAACCCTATAGATAGATCGTCAGTGCTTTGATCGCTACATTGCCCAAGCCACACACAAAAACGAATAGATTTTCTCAACTTCAGGTTAATACAGTTGCAATGCTTACCGTGATTATTGATGTTTTTAGGTGTTGATTAAGTTTAAAAAGCAGACAAGAAATGAAGCAAAACTGAATACCAAGTGCCTAGATATATTCTTCGTTCAAAGAAAAACACGGTGTCCCTTCTTCTGCTTAATTTTGTGTTAACTTCAATCACTACAGTATTTTTTTTTAACTCTATACTATGCATAACCGAGCCGACAAGAACGGATGATAGTTATGAGTTTGTGCACTAATGTCAATCAAGGTAAGACTAGGAGGCTAACCTCAGTCTGTGATCTATCGACAACGGGCTAGATCCCTCTAGTTTTAGCTGAAAGAAATGCATTCCTTACAATTCATTCGTAATTATCAGTTAACTGTCGGTTTTATAGAAAGCGCAAGTTTATTGAAAGGTAATTTGCTTTACCCTGAGAATAGCGAGCATATCAGATGTGAAAACATTTCTCGACTTGCACATGATGTATTTGTACTTTTGAGTCCATTTTTAACTGATTATATATGAGAATTCTCACCCGCAAATCTTTAGAGGAATTTGAAAATTCTTAGAAAAGTACATAATCAAATCCCCTCAAGTTGTGACCGAGTTTGAGCTTAAAATGCCAAACTTTTATTTTCCGAGTTCACCTCTCTTAGCAAGATTGTTTGCGCCATTTCTCTATCGATTAATAGTTCATTCTCAAAAGTAGAAGCGCGGACCAGAAATAATACAAATTCTCAACTAAGAACGAAACGATACAGAATGTCTCGGTCACTATAGTCGCACAGAAATGGTCCCCTTAGCTTTATTCGTGCTGTTAACACACAAGACTTGGACAAACCGAAGAGGCTTCTCCACCTTGGAGCTAGTTGGAGCGGTGCATTTCCAAGGTTACTGAGGTCTGTAGGTATGAATTGACTTTATCATAGAAAATTGAAGCAGAACTGAGAGTCCTCGAGTCTCTTAAATTCCTAGAAAAATCTTTCTAGTTCAAGTTTCAGTTTATAAGGCCATCACCAAGAAGTGTATTTCACGGATTGAACTCATTATCGAAATTAGGAAGCACACACTCTTGATTTTAAGTCTTAACTAGGGCAGAGATGATTCAGCGCGTCAGTCCGAAGGAAATAGTTGTCGGAGCATTGATCGCTACACTACATCATACACAAGCCTCGGATTAAAAAGAATAAATTTTCGCAACTTAAAACTAAAACGTAGCGATGCGTTTCTGTGAATTTTGAATGCGTTAATTGACTTTAGAAAGCATAAAAGAACTGAAGCACGCAAAGCTGAACAGAGTGCTCACTTCATTCCAAGAAAAAACATTCGATAGGAATCTTGCAATACTTTTTAATAGCGATATAAAGGGGAGTTCAACCAGCCACTTCGAATTCCTAAAAACGGTCTGAACAAATAACTAACGCAGGTCGAAATATATTTTAGTCTTAACACTGATCTACTTGCACAGCTAGGTCAACAGGAGTTAGCGGAGCCATGGCATCTTGTGGTAGAAATGAAGAACACTGGATGCTATTAACATTCGCTGCCGCTGCGGCATCGCAGAAAAAAAAACAAACCAACAAACTACTCACGAACTCACCTTAACTCAAGACTGATTAAAAAAGGCGGAATGAGAGCAAATATAGCTTGTTGAGATGACAAAGGCTGCGTACAATTTACTCTGATTCTCTCCTCTACCTTGGAAGCCTTGTTTTCCAAATTTTTCGAGTTTCGCCAACACCCTGTCCTTGTCAATCAACTGAACTAGAATTATCCAGAACACGCCAAGCAGGTTTGACAACATTTCTGATCTTCTATACCCTATCAGGTTCGACCTGATCAACAATTTGATACCTTGTATATTTTAATTAGTTAACTGCTAAAGAGGTATGTATGCAGACTAGCTATAGTGATATAATCTCTTTAAAGAAACGCTAATTCAACAAATAAAACTATACACGCATATAATAAAACCCGTGTGTAGAGAAAATAAAACTGCACGTGCAAACAAAACAACAAGAACCCACATATACGCAATGTATAATTCGTTCTGTAAACGTCTCCACACAAGTGATACGTTTTGAGCGAAACGCTCGTGGAACTGACAAATCAAGATACACACGCATACAGTATACCTCTCGTTCTATAAGCGTGTGCTCCAGACAAGTGATTTGATTTTTCGGAAATGTGTAATTATGTATGCATGTTTCACTTATACCTCGTTGCTAAAAGGCCTGTAACACGGAATATGTATATCGTGAAAACCGTGTAACTCACTGGTGATTGCTCGAAAGATAACTTAAAACAATTCGATACAAAAGATTAGCTTTTTCAACAAGCAAGTCTTCCCTTAATTTCCGGCTTAAATTTTTCAGTTCCCCTCTAGTGGGCAACTGCGTAGCGAAACAGTTATAACTATTAAGCGCTTTCCAATCGCATCCACATCACTCGTTTTGTAATTATATTTTATTGTGCGAGTTCAGTAAGAATTTCTAAAGCTAAAGTCCTTTCAATGAAACCTCCCTGGCTTCATTCGCTCTGACGAAGGGCTAACGCTCGAAACGTCAGCTTTATAACTCGTTACGGTGGCCAATTTACATTTTCAGTTAGTTGATATAACCAAATTACCTTGTTACCCCCACCGACGCAGCACCATTGTTTCTTTAGAGACTTTCACCCTTTATTCATTTCTCCCTGGCTTCACTTTGGTTTAGACGACTTTTCTCGTAAAATCTCGTACAGGCATGATCCACTAGAAGTTTAGTAATGCACTTGAATTATTGTGTTTCTTGAAGTTATTCCACTACACTTATCTTCAACTGTTAGTTTATGTATACGTGTAAGCAAGGTCAGTGTTACTAAGATGGCTCAGCCGGAGGATAGCAAACGTTTATAGCGAAATATTAATCGACTCGGCGGTTTAGCAAGGGCTGACCCCTGGGTCTGCTTCAAATTCCTAGAAAACTCTGAACTCAAATTTTAAGACTTCATGTAAGAATTTTTACCCCCAGAAATGTAGAGTCGTTATTTATGTCACCTCTGTTCAGTGTTCAATTTTTAAATCTTTAAAATGTGTTTGGCATTCACATTAGAAGATCTTAGTAAAGAGTATCACAGATTCTTCGAAAATTGCACACGGTGGGGGCTGAGGAAACTAGTCGGAGCAAAATAGTCTTCAGAAATTCAGGTTTTTTGTGTGTAAAAGCGATTTCCTCATGAAGAGACGTTGTTGACAGCCAGGGTATTACATTCAGCTAGTTTAATACCTTGTTTAGTATCAGCAGTTCTTAGAATCTCGAGAAATCACAAACGACAGAAGCCTGTCTCCACGATCTGGGGTCAAACTACATTCCAAACGATTTCCCAGAAACAAAGCAACAAAGCTATATCAGCAGATGAACTGGCATTCCTTTTTCTGTTTAATTTTGTGTTAGCAACGGCCCTTTGTCACTAACTCTGAAGGAAAGGTAACTTAACTGTCCAGAACGGATGATAATACTTCTTGCAGTAGTAGCAAACAAGGTAAGACTTTAGGAGGTTCTACTTAGTCTGCGATTTATCGACAAAGGCTAAATCCCGCTTGTTCTAGCTGAAAGTGTTACATTTATCTGTCATCTGTCGGTTTTATAAAAATTGAAAGAATAATGTAAGGTAATTTGCTTTACTCTGAGAATAGCGAGCATATCTGATGTGAAAATGTGCCTCGACTTGCACATGATGTACCCTTAGGACCATTTCAAATTCCTTAAAAGTTCGTAATCGAACAAAGTTTCTTTCTTAAAAGTCTAAACACGGACTAAAAGCATTTCATATTTTTAACTAAGACCGAAACGATGGATTGGGTTAGCAGTCGCCGCAGTTGGAAATAGTCGTATTAGCTTTGATCACTACAATAATTATACACACAAGGTTCGGAGAAAAACTAAATAGACTTCCCCACCTTGGAACTAATTAGAGCGGTGTATTTCGCTGATTACTGAGATCTGTAGGTATTAATTGACTTTATCATAGGGAAATGAAGCAGAACTGAAAACCCTCGAGTTCTATTTCAAATTCCTAGAAAACTACTTCCTGAATCAAATCCCTCTTATAGTTCGACGTTTGCATGAGCTTAACAAGTGCAGTTCCTGATTTCACCTCTAACTAACTGGTGTGTCCTCCATTTCTCTATTAATTCATAGTCTATTATTAAAATCAGAAATAAAGAACATGGACTAGGACAGAAACGATGGAATGCGTCAGTCAGAAGGAAATGATCATCAGTGCTTTGATCGCTACACTGCACAAGCCACGCACAAAAACGAACAGATTTCCTCAACTTTAAGCTAATACCGGCCGTAGAATTAAATGGTTTTCCTTCAGTTGGAGATTATTATGTTTGTAGGTGTTTATTATCTTTAAAAAGCAGAAAAGACTGAGTTGGGCCAAACTTAACACAAAGTGCTTAGATATATTCTTCTTTACAAGCCGAGAAAAACATGGTGTCCCTTTTACTGCTAATTTTGTGTTAACAACCGTTACTGTAATTTTTTTTAAACTCTATACTACACATAACCGAACCGAGAGGGACGGATGATAGTTATTACTTCTTGCCCTAGTATCAAACAAGCTAACACTAGGAGGTGCTCTTCAGTCTGTGATCTATCGACAACGAGCTAAATCCCGCTTGTTTTAGCTGAAAGTAGTGCATTGTTTACAGTTCAATCATAATTTATAATTATTCTTAATAGTCGGTTTTATGGAAAGTGGAAGTTTAAAGAAAGGTAATTTGCTTTACTCTGAGAATAACGAGCATATCTGATGTGAAAATATAACTCGACTTGCACATGATTGATGTATTTGTACCTTTGAATTCATTTTTAACCGATTTCACATGAAATTTCTCACCCGCAAATCTATAGATTTATTTTAAAATTCCTAGAAAAGTACATAATCAAATCAGTCTAGTTGTGACCAAGTTTGAGCTTAGAATGCCATTCTTTGTTTTCCGAGTTCACCTCTCTTAGCAAGACTGCGGTGCATTTCCCTGATTAATGCGGTCTGTAGGTATGAATTGACTTTATTATAGGAAAATGAAGCAGAACTAAGAGCCCTCGAGTCGCTTTTAAATTCCTAGAAAACTGCGTCCTGAATCAAATCCTTCCAGTTCAAAGCTCGAGTTTATAAAGCCATCACCAAGAAGTGTATTTCACGGGTTGACCTCATCTATTTCTCCATCGATTCTTAGTTTATTATCAAAATAAAGAAGAACGCGCTCTTGATTTTATAGTCTTAACTAGGACAGAAACGATGGAGCCCGCTAGTAAGAAGAAAATGATTGTCGGAGCATTGATCACTGGCTACATTTTACACAAGCCTCAGATTACAAAAAATAGATTTCCACAACTTGAAGCGAATACTGAGCGATGCTTTCTGCGACTTTTGTGGCCCGCAGTATGTATTAATTGACTTTAGAATGCAAACAAAAACTGAAGCATGCTAAGCTGAACACAAAGTGCTAACTACGTTTCATCCAAGGAAAACCATTTTATGGCAATGTTGTTCTACTTTTAAATAGCCACATGAACGGGAATTCAACATGTTTCAGTCACATTTACTCTCCACTTCGAATTCCTAAGCATGGTCTGAACAAATAAGTAATAAAGTCTAAATATTAAAGTCCTTTCAATGATACCTCCCTGGTTTCAGTTGATTTCGCCGACTCAGTTGCATCGGTGGCGCGCTTCCTACTTAGTTTCTGCGGCCCTCTTACGGTTTCGCTCCAGGGAGATGAAACCGCTAGTATGAAAGTTCCTAAAACTCCTAGTTTTTACAAGTAACTGAAACGCCGTAAGTGAAGCATCATTCAACGACCCCGCGCTAGCATAAAAGAAGAAAACAAATGCAGCTAAATACTCACAATTCACAATCTCGTACAGGCACGACCCACTAGAAGTTCAGTAATGCCGGCTCCGTAGTGTGAATTATTGTATTTGTCGAAGTTATTCCACTGCACTTATCCTCAACTGTTAGTCTATGTATACGTGTATGCAAGGTCAATGTAAGATAACTCATTGAGGATAGCAAACTTATATAGCGAAATATTAATCGACTCGGCGGTTCAGCACGGTTTGACCCCTTGGTCTGCTTCAAATTCTTAGAAAACTCCGAGCTCAAATTTTAAGATTTCATATAAGAATTTTCACCCCTTTAGCTGTAGAGTCGTTATTTATGTCTCCTCCGTTTAGTGCTCGTTAATCGCTAATTTTTAAGTCTTTCACATTAGTTTGACATTAACATTTATAGAAGATCTTAGAGAAGTGGATCACAGATTGTTCGAAAATGACACGCGGTGAGGGCACAGGAAACTAGTCGGAGCAAAATGGTCTTCAGAGCTTCAGGCGGTTTTGTGTGTAAATAGCACAAAAAAACTGAGCGATTCCCTCATAAAGAAACGTTGTTGACAGCCAGCGTGTTATACTGATTCATCTAGTTTAATATCTTGCTTAGTATCAACAGTTCTTGGAATCTTGAATGATCCCAAACACAGAAGCATGTCTGCACGATCTGGGGTTAAATTACATTCGAAACGATTTCCCGGAAACAAAGCAAGAAATCTATGAGCAGATGACTGTTGTTCCTTTTTCTGTTTAATGATTGTGTGTCAGCAACGGCCCTTTTTCAGTAAATCTGAACGAAACGTAACGGAACTGTCCAGAACGGATGATAATACTCCTTGCACTAGTAGCGAACAAGGCAAGACTCGGTAGTTCTCTTCAGTCTGTGATCTTTCGGCAACGGGGCTAAATCTCGTTAATTTTACCTCAAATTATTGCATTGCCGCTTTTACAGTTCAATCATATTTCATATAATTATTGTTATCTGTCGGTTTTATAGAAATTGAAAGAATAATGTAAGTATAAATTTGCTTTACTCTAAGAATATAGCGAGCATATTTGATGTGAAAATATCACTGGACTTGAACATAATTTATTTGCACCCTTAGTCTATTTCAAATTGGTAGGTAAGTTCGCGATGAAATCCTTGTACTGAGTTTGAGCTATCCTTTATTTCCCGAGTTCGCCTGTCTTTATAGCAAGACTGATTGATTCATTTTTCTATTGAACAACATTTCTATCTTAAAAGTCAAAACACGGACTAAAAATGTTCCAAATTTTCACAGTTGGAAATGGTCGACTTAGTCTAGTAATCACTACACTAGATACAGAAGCTTTGGAGAAAAACCGAATAAACTTTCCCACCTTGGAACTATTTAGTGCGGTGTATTTCCCTGATTACTGAGCTCTGTAGGTATTAAGGTCCTCAAGGAGTGTAGTTCCATCAATTCATAGTTTATTATCAAAATCAGAAATAATATGATGGACTATATGGATTATAAGTCTTAACATGGACCAGCACACAAGCCTCGCACCACCTCGGAGCTATTTAGAGTGTTGCATTTCCCTCGCTACTGAGGTCCTAAGTGATTAATTTTCTTTATTATAGGAAAATGAAGCAGAACTGGGAACCCTAGAGTCTCTTTTAAATTCCTAGAAAACTACGTACTGAATCAAATCCATCCAGTTCAAAGTTCGATTTTATAAAGCCATCACCAAGAAGTGCATTTCACGGGTTGACCTCTGATTCATCAGTATCTCTCTATTAGTTTGTAGTTCATTATTAAAATAAAGAAAAACGCGCTAGGGAAGTAGGACAGAAACGATGGAGCTGAGCGAGTCAGTTAGAAGGAAATGATCGCCGAAGCATTGATCGCTACACTACATTGTACAGAAGCCTCGAATTAAAAAGAATAGATTTCCTTAACTTGAAGCTCATAGTTAGCGATGCGTTTCTGTGACTTTTAAGGCCCGAATGTAATAATTTACTTTAGAAAGCGAACAAGAACTAATGCATGCAAATCTAAACACAAAGTGCTTATCAAATTCATTCCAAGAAAACTCATTTGATAGCGATAGCTTGCTCTGCTTTTAAATTGCGACATGGACGGGAATTCAACATGCTCCAGTAGCATTAACTGTCCACTTCAAATTCCTAAACACGGTTTAAACAAATTAGTAGCAAAGTCTTAAAACTAAAGTCCTTTCAATTATACCTCCCCTGGCTTACGTGTCTGGCGCGCTACCTACTTAGTTTCTGTCCTCTCACGGTTTCCCTCGAGAGAGATGAAGCCAAGTCTAGCGTTTAGTGTGAAAGTGCCTAAAACTCCTAGTTTTTAGAATTACCTGAAACGCCGCCAAAAAAATGGACCATTATTCATGCAACGACTCCGCGCTAGCATAGATGAAGAAAAAAATGCAGCTAAACACTCACGATTCACAATCTGGTACAGGTACGACCCACTAGAAGTTCAGTACTGCACTCCGTAGTGTGAATTATTGTATTTGTCGAAGTTATTCCACTGCACTTATATTCAACTGTTAGTCTCTGTAGACGTGCATGCAAGGTCAATATAAGATAACTCAGTGAGGATAGTAAACAAACATAGCGAAATGTTAATCGACTCGGCAGTTTAGCATAGGCTGAATCCCTGGGTCTGCTTCAAATTCCTAGAAAACTCCAAGCTCAAATTTTAAGATTTCATAAAAGAATTTTCACTCCCAGATCTGTAGAGTCGTTATTTATGTCTCCACCGTTTAGTGGTCTAATAGTGCTCGTTAATCGCTGATTTTTAAGTCTTTAAAATTTGTTTGACATTAACATTAGAAGGTCATAGAGAAGTGGATCACAGATTGTTCGAGAATGACACGCGGTGAGAGCTGAGGAAACTAGTCGGAGCATGGTATTCAGAACTTCAGGCTGTTTTGTGTGTAAACAGCATAAAAGAAAGATTGCCTCATGCTGAAATGTTGTTGAAAGCCAGCGTACATGTATTACATTCAGGTGGTTTAATATCGTGCTTAGTATCAACAGTTCTTGGAATCTCGAACGATCCCAAACACAGAAGCATGTCTCCACGACCTGGGGTTAAATTACATACCAAACGATTTCCCGGAAATAAAGCAAGAAATCTATGTGCAGCTGAACTGGTGTTCCTTTATTCTGTTTAAATTTGTGTTAGCAACGGTTCTTTTTCAGTAAATCTCAACGAATCATAATTGAAATGTCCAGTGATAATACTTCTTGCACTAGCAGCTTTGTAGTTCTCCTCAGTCTGCGATTTATCGAAAAAGGCTAAATCCTGCTAAGTATTGCATTGTTTACAGTTCAATCAAAATTTATATAATAACTGTTATCTATCGGTTTTATAGAAATTGAAAGAATAATGTAAAGCAATTTGCTTTACTCTAAGAATAGCGAGCACATCTGCTGATGTGAAAATATCACTCGACTTGCACATGATTTATTTGCACCCTTAGGTCCATTTCAAATTCCTAGAAAGGTTCGTAATGAAATCCCTGTACTGAGTTTGAGCTACCTCTATTTTGTGAGTTTGCCTGTCTTTGTAGCAAGACAGTTTGCTTCATTTTTCTATCGAACAACATTTCTTTCTTAGAAGTCAAGACACGGACTAAAAGTATTCCAAATTTTCAAGAAGACCGAGAAGATGGATTGGGTTGGGAGTCGCCACAGTAGGAAATGGTCTTCTTAGCTTTGATCACTACTATGTAAAAAAACCGATTAGACTTTCCCATCTTGGAACTAATTAGTGCGGTGTATTTGCCTGATTACTGAAGTCTGTAGATATTAATTTTAGGGTTAACCCTAACCCTAAGACTTTATTATAGGGAAATGAAGCAGAATTGAAAACTCTCAAGTCTATTTCAAATCCCTAGAAAACTACATCCTAAATCAAATCCCTCTAGTTGGAAGCTTCCTTGAGCTTAACAAGCCATCCTCAAGAAATGTAGTTTCTGCGTTAACTAGTGTATCCTCCATTTCTCTATTACTTCATAGTTTATTATTAAATGCGAAAGAATATGGACAATATGTAGTTTAAGTCTTAACATGGACCATAGAGAATAAAGTCTTAACTAGAAAACAAACGATGGAATGTGTCAGTCAGAAGGAAATGATCATCAGTGCTTTAATCGCTACATTTCACAAGCCACGCACAAAAACGAGTAGATTTCCTCATTTTCAGGCTAATACCGTAGCAAAGCTTTTATGTGATTATTATGTTTGTAGCTGGCCATTAACTTTAAAAAGCAGACAAGAAATGAAGCAAAACTGAACACAAAGTGCTTAGATGTATTCTTCGTTCCAAGAAAAACACGGTGTCCCTGTTTCTGCTTAATGTTGTGTTAACAATGGTTACCGTATTTTTTTTTTAACTACTCTATACTATGCATAACCGAGCCGACAAGAACGGATGATAGTTATGACTTCTTCCCGTAATATCAAACAAGCTAACACTAGGACGTTTTCCTTAGTCTGTGATCTATCGACAACGGGCTAAATCCCTCTTGTTTTAGCTGAAAGTATTGCATTGCTTACAGTTCATTCATAATTATTCTTAACTGTCGGTTTATAGAAAGCGCAAGTTTATTGAAAGGTAATTTGCTTTCTGAGCGCGCATATCAGATGTGAAACCATTTCTCGACTTGCATATGATGCATTTGTACGTTTGAGTTCATTTTTAACCGATTTTATATGAGAATTCTCACCCGCAAATCTTTAGAGGAATTTTAAGTTTCCTAGAAAAGTACATAATCAAATCCCTCTAGCTGTGACCGAGTTTGAGCTTAAAATGCCATACCTTTTTTTCCGAGTTCCCTTCCCTTAGCAAGACTGTTTGCACCAATATTTCTCTATCGATTAATAGATCATTCTCAAAAGTAGAAGCGCGGACCAGAAATAATTCAAATTCTCAACTAAGAACGAAAAGATATAAAATGCCTCGGACAAACCGAAGAGGCTTCTCCACCTTGGAGCTAGTTAGAGCGGTGCATTTCCCTGGTTACTGAGGTCTGTAGGTATGAATTGACTTTATCATAGAAAATTAAAGCAGAACTCAGTGAGAGCCCTCGAGTCTCTTTTAAATTCCTAGAAAAGTACGTCCTGAATCAAGTCCTTCTAGTTCAAAGTTCGAGTTTACAAAGCCATTACCAAGAAGTGCATATCACGGATTCGGACCTCATCTATTTCTCCATCAATTTGTAGTTCATTATCGAAATTACGAAGAACTTGCTCTTGATTTTAAGTCTTAACTAGGACAGAAACGATTGAGCGCGTCAGTCCGAAGGAAATAATTGTCGGAGCGCTGATCGCTACACTACATCATACACAAGCCTCGGATTAAAAAGCATACATTTCCGCAACTCAAAACTAATACATAGCGATGTCTTTCTGTGAATTTTAATGCACGTTTGTATTAATTGACTTTCGAAAGCATAAAAGAACTAAAACACGCAAAGCTGAACACAGAGTGCTCATTACAATCATTCCAAGAAAAAAACATTCGATATCAATCTTGCTCTACCTTTAAATAGCGAAATGAACGGGAATTCAACATGTTTTAGTAGCATTTACTGTCCACTTCGAATTCCTAAACACGGTCTGCACAAATAAGTAAAGCAGAACGAAATATATCTTGGTCTTTACCGGTGAGCTATAGCACAGCTAGGTCAACCGAAGTTAGTGGAGCCATGGCATCTTGTTATATGAATGAAGAACACTGGCGAAACTCGCGCACTTACCTTAATTAACTCGAGACTGATTCACCAGAACAGGTAACACTGAATGACAGCAATTTACAGGTTGTTGAGATGACAAAGGCTGTGTACAATTTACTCCGATTCTCTCCTCTAGCTTGGCAGCTTTGTTTGCCAAATTGTTAGAGTTTCACGACGCGACTGTGCTGCTCAGGATCTCAGCCAACACTCAATCATCTGAACCAGAATTATCCAGAACACGTCAAGCAGGTTTGACAACATCTCTGATTTTCCATACCCTATCAGTTATGACCTGACCAAAAATTTGATACCCTATATTTAAGACCTGAACATTAAATAAATACCATGTTTCAAGATGCACTGTGAAGGGGCTTTGTGAAGTGATGAAAAAAAAAAAACAACCGAATTTCAAAACTAGAGTACAAAGACCATACCCTATTTGGCCAAAATCGATACCCTATCACGCCCATATCAGTTTATGATCAATACGGCTAACAAAAATATTCTTTGACGCCGGTTGATACCTATATAACTTGGGAGTATCGCTCTCCTCAGCAATTCTCTTGAAGCCTTCACGGAAACACTATGTGGGTCCCGCGTCACCGGCAGGTAAACTTTATTTGAAGAACAAATTACGTTGTAAATACATACATCCATGATACGAAATTTAATGGGCACTTTCAAAAATTTCCCGGAATCGAAAGTAACCAGAAAAGATGTTTCAATAACGTGGCCAGGAATCTCGGATGACATGAACCAAACCAGTTGTATGGAGGTATATCTATGACAAAATTCAATACTCAGTAGTTGAAATAAAATCGTCAAAATCTGGAAATGCATCAATCCGTAGTAGCATGGTAACAAGCCGACTCTGCAAATACCCATAATGCAAAAGGGCAAAAAGCAGAAGGCAAAACCCTAAAGCATCATGCAAACAGGCATCATAAAAAGAGGCAAAACGAGAAGAGGCATAACGCGAGCAGGCATCACGCAAAGAGGCATAACGCAATGAGGCAAAACTCAAATAGGCATAACGCAAACAGGCATCAAGCAAGCAGGCATCACGCAAGCAGACATAACGCAAACAGGCAAAACGCGAAGAGGCAATACGGTACGCAAATGGACATAACGTCCCCAGAGCTTGCGCGTTATAAGTCAGCGGTGATCGAATTGCCCAACTTCGCAAAATGGCTGCAGGAAGTTCGCAAGCCTCTGTGTCTTCCCTCTTCAACGAGCCGATTCGTCTTCTTAGCGACCAACAACCGGAGCAGCCAGTGCCAAATACCGTTCAACCGTCAACATCAGAAAGAGTTGCGGACAATTTCAGGTAAGAATTCGGGTATAAATTAGGTGCAGCAGACGTTGACATGTAAAAGCATGTGTACTCCGGCGTATTATTTTGCACAGCCGAGACAAAGTAAAATATTGGTAGCAGACGATGCTCTTTTATGGTAAACGAAAAAATACATAATCGCATAATAACATAACTGCCAAGAATTCTTGAACCCTTTTAGTGCTTCCTTTATTTGAAATCGTAATTCTCACAACTGGCAAGATAGACATACATTTCTATGAAAACTAGTTTAAAAAATATGCTATTTCAACAATACTACAATTACTATGATTATTTTATTTTCGCCTGCTGTTTGACTATTACATGTGCCCAAATCGCACGGAGACTGATGATTAGAAGGAGATAAAACTGTGCACGAAAAGGATTGTTGAAAGAGGGTCTGGATCATCGTGTTAAACTAACAACTGAGAATACCGTATGTCCTCGAATGATAGCCGTCCCTCGATTAATCGCCTCCCTCAAATAATCGCCCGCTACCATCTTGCCTTTTTCTCTTTCTCTTATCAGGGATATCCGTTGCGGTAAATCTGGATGATACAGTAAAAGTAATCAGGAATGATTCAAGCTCTAACGCCGAAGATATTGATATCGAACACTGATTACCGTAATCAACGAAACAAATTTGATGTCATTAGGATTTGATTTAATGGTACGATAAAACAGAATTTTTAAGGCACGACCTCCTGTGAGAAATAATCTCCTCCCTCGAATGATCTCTTTCACCCGAATGATCGCGCCCTTTTGGTTGGAAAATAGAAATAATCGTCACCGGCTATTATTTGAGGAAATACGGTAAGTCAAAATCTTAACTCTCAGCTGATAAATGACACGTGGTTTTGTCTGATAGCTGAATGTCAGATCTGCAAACATTGCTGATAGCCAAGAAATGGATTGAAATTTTAACTGCGACTCAAGAATGGGCCAAAATTTAGTCGGAGAATTGAGATTACAGAAACCCCATCCAGACCCTTTTATAACCGTCTAATCTAAACGTCAAATCTGAAATAGGTTTATTTCAAAATAAGGTTACATGGCACTTATACGAAGAAGTATAACTCTCCGTTTTATGATAGGTAACTACATTTTAATAAATATAAAAAGTTACTTCAATCCTATCCCCTACAAGAAGTAAACTGATATTTTAAAACATTTTAGATTCAGTTCAATTTAGTTAAGGTTCTAATGCTGAATATATTAATTTTTCCTTTACAGCAAGAAACGTGTGCGAAATTCACAAGTGACTCACAAGTGTTTCACGTGAATGTTTTTTTGCTACGAAGTAAAAGCCGACAATGAGAATACCGGGAGCAAGAACTGCTTAAGACAAAATAATCATTAACAGCAATTTAATGCTCCTAACCTATGAAATGAAAACAACACCACAACAATTTCAATGGGCGAAAAGGGGTAGGGAATGAAGCGCTTGAGTTTCCAATAAGAATCATGCAGAGTAACACAGGTCAGTTGGTTGGCAACGAGAGGTTTTCTCGGCAGGGTCCTAAGGCTCAGTTCCCCTGGAAACAACGGCAACATAATTGATCTGGTTCACAGGCAAAACTGGGGTCCTAATCCCCAGGGCTCTTGGGAACAAATGCAAAACCACACCCTGCTTCTCAGGCTGTAATGGGGTCCTAATCCCCTCCCATGGTTTATTTACCTTAAGAAAATGGAACTTAGAAAAAGAATAACAAAATTACTTCAGTTATATGCCAACTCAATTCTAAGAATGTCCAGATAAGCAGACATGCTGCTTAAGTCCAACAGCCCTACATTGGGCACCTATATATGTACAACAGTTGGAACAGAGAAAAAAATTGTCTACATAGCAGTGCATTTATGTTTAGAATCACAACCCAAATGTTGTTAATGCTCTAATTAACTATGTACAAGAGCTATGCTAAGAGAGAATCAAAAGACGGGTTGGGAGGATGGGAATTTTTGTGACAACCGCTTGGGAGTTCAGAACTGCGATGAGAAACTACTGATGTGTAGGTAAGACCGCGTGGTCTTGATTGACATGAGGGAAAAACAGAAAAGTGATTGGGCGGCCCGGAATACCACGTCATACTTGTTGATTTTGACCTTGGGATGTAACGCAAGTGTTAGTTTTGCGAGTACGTTGCGTGTCAGGTCTGTTTGTTTGGGTGGAGAGCTCGTAAAATTTGTGATGGCCCTTTCATGGTTGTCAAATTAACTTTAATTGTATTACATATAAATTTGGCTTGTTAGTGCTTTGTTTGTGAAATGTGCGTAAAAATGAAGAAACTAGCCGAAGCTCTGCCAACGGTGGTAGGTCAGTTCGTTACTATGGTGACTAGTTATGATTGAATTTATATTTACTTACTAGTCGCCAAGTCGCGACACAAAATTTAACCTCCTTTCGAAAATGTAAGTGGCTCAGTCAAAGACGTCGAATTTGATAACCTGAAACCTCGAAGTGCACATACGAACTAATTCCTGAAGTTAGATTCGACAGATGAGACGGACGTTTTCAGCACTACACTACTTAATTTAGTCTAAAACGCAGGTCTTGGCTTTTAATAATTAGATCTGAGAAATTGAGAAAGGCAAATAGAAGGCTGTCGCAAAATTTGCTCTTGGCACACCATCGTTTCACCACCAGGAAGAGACCAGTAACGATAACGGAAGCCTGAAAGAGAAGGGCTATAAAGCAATGGTAAAAAACAAGAGAATATGAGTCAGAGTGCAGTTTACTGGAGCCATGTTTTTTGTTGTTATTACTCAGTGCTATTTTGTTACTATTACCACTTTAATCATCATCATCAACACACCATCATTACCATACTCATCTACGTTTGCCAAAAGTAATAAGAGCCAGCATTTTGCCTTTAAAAAATTTTTTCACTTGATTTTTTTCTGGTTGTCGTTGGGCTATTCTCTGCGTAAAACATTTGGATATTTGATTTCAAGCTGCACAAAGCAAAAGGCAAATCATTCAACCTCGTTCCCAGGCAATTTCTCCTCTACCTCCATTTTTCGTTGGGAGAAAGACCTTGGTTGCGGCTGGTCATTATTATGACCACCTGTGGCAAAACGGGGGTAGAGTCAACGAATAAATTTTGTTGATCTCAAATGAAACGAAAGAAAGGCGATCGCTGGTCGTTATATTAAATCACATACTTGCAAATACACCTTTCAAATTCTTCAGTCGGTATATAAAACGATGAGACTAATTTCATGTTCTACATGTGTGAACGGTCGAAATTCTTTTTTTTTCTTTTTTTTGCTCCATTCGGCTGCCGAATTTCTTTCTTTTGGAAACAGCAAAAATAGTGTACCATTCTTCATCAGCATATTTTAACATCGAGCCCTGATAGAGCGGGTAGGTTTTAGCGACTACTCGAGGTTTAGAAACACATGCACCAAGTTTCCCACAGCAACAATTAAAATACTCTGCCACCCCTCCCTCCCAACAGATTGATTTTCTTACCACCCAGATTCTGCGTGGTAACGTGACCAGCTGCAGCCAGGGTCTTTCTTCCAACTCCTAAGGGAGGCCGTTGAGAGAGGGCCTGGGAACGAGGTTGCAAAATATTTTCTAAGAATGGAGTGTGAGTTTTTTTTAAGGTGGGACCTAACACAATACCATGTTTCAAATTTAAACATTTTTTCGTGGCTAAGAGTTAACTCCAAACAATGGCAAAGTATACATTTTTAAAAAGCTCAGATAGCAAAGATTATGAAAAACTATTTGTGTACCCTATAATTGTGTTGTAACCTGACACTGGCTGATTAAATCTGCCGCCTGCGGGGGAACGCCAGGACTTACTTGAGAAAAGATAACTTCTAGCAGAACTGATCAAAAGGAATAATTTTTACATTTTTTCAAAAGAGGACAAACAGCTTGGTGGGATATGCATAGAGATTTTTGAAAAGTTAATGATGACCAGTTAAATCTAATACAGAAAATCTAGCATACGTACAGAGTGCACTGGATGGAAAAGTTCTATGCTTATCCAACAGAACGTACTAAGAACAACAAATCCTGAAAATTTTATCTCAATTGAATAAATCCTTCTCAAGATATCTTTCAAGGCGAAATAACTCGTTTTGAGAAAACGAGCTTTAAACTTACAGTAACAGTACTTGTCCAAATAAAACTTCAATACCTTAAGATTCGAGCTCCGTAAAAAACAAAACTTACAGGGACTTACAGCGTTTATAAGGCCACAAGGTCAATAGTCTCTAACAGAACAAATGGCAGAGAAATTCCTCCATAACAAGTTTACCGTACATCTTAAAGTAAATCAAAGCTAGGATTTAGGGTTAGGGTTAGGCTTATTTTTTAGGGTTAGGGCTAGGTCTAGTACATCATGGAGGGAAGGAACTGTGAGTTCGTTTAACAGGAAAAGGTAGCACTGGACGTTTATTTCACTACTGAGTTAGCAATCAAAAATGTTTGTTTTAGGTACCAAAAAGGCGCCAGAAGTTAGTCACGCCATTTAAGGTAGCCAAATACTTGTTTCCTCACTTAGAGAAGGAAACGGTACAGTTTTTTTATGAGCACATTAACAGGAAGTTTTGTTTTTTTTTCTTTGTGAAAACTCAGAGCCTGGCCTTCCTTCTAAAAATACGTCTTCCCACCTTTGTGGGTGCCCTTCGGGGAAAAAAATCTTATGTGAATTTGTCAATATGAAACTTTTGCGACACAGTTTGGTATGTGAATTCTCTGAATAACATTCTCTGGAATGTTATGGCGAAATTTCACGACACTCCGTCAAATCTACGTACCCTATAAATTCGCTTAAAGTGGATGTATTCCTCCAAAAATCAAGCGCGAAATTTTAGCTCGTAAAGGTTCGTAAACATCCCTCGCCACCCCAGGAGATTATCCCGCCTTATAAAATCGCAAACGAATGGAACAACAGGACCTCCTAGCGTCTATGACGATAGATCAAGATTTCCCGGGAAAACTATCGCATTGCAACACGTTGTTTTTTTCTCTCTCTTAGTGGAGTTCAAAGGACGACTACACAATATAATTTTTATTAAACTACTTGCTCTAAGGATATTCAAACGCATCGGGTCTTCAGCAGTTGCCGAGATTTTGGAAGGCGTTTGGCGAAACCGAGAACCGTTGTCGCTATCGGCAAGGAAAAGTTTTTTTCTTTCCTGGACAAAAATTTCTTTCCTGTTTGGGCCGTTTTTTTTTTCGTTTTCTTTACCCTAGGACTTATTTCTGCTTTTGATTTTTCCATAAGAGTTAGCGTAAAGAGCTTTCGCGAGGGAATTTTGTCAATGATATTTCTCAAGAACATGGGATATATAAAAATATGCAAATAGCATGAAAGACGAGCGATAAGCTTTTACCACCCAAATTTCCACAGGGACCGGATCTCGACCGTTGACAGGATTGTGACACCATCCTAGTTAATTAAATTTATTTGAAGATACGGTTTTCTAAATAAATATTTTTCTTTTGTAAACACTTCATAAAATGGCAGCACCGCATACTTACAACAGAAGATTTTTAAATTGAACACGTACATAGCCAGTGCTTCTCCTGGTAGGTTGCTTGGCCAGACTGCTACCACTTTAGGCCCTGATATTGCTGCTGTAGCTGAAAACGTAATACAATTGTTAAAAGTCAATTAAATGTGGGTACATGAATGACTCCGGAATAAAAACTGTCAGTTAAAGTAAAAATATTCGCTTCTGGTCAGCCTTCCATAAAAATTGTGTTTATCTTTTATTGACATCATGGCAATGCATCGTCATTGTCATCATTATCATAAACGTCGTCGTTGTCATTAGGGTGCTCTATTTATAAAAGCAGCGCTTACCAGGACGAAGCTTAGTAAAAAAATAACCGAGTTGTTGTATATAAATACTCGGATCCTCTCCAGTTGGGCATTAGGGCACCTCCCTGAACCTAGCCAAACAAAGCTCAAGAGCTTTCCATCAATCTTTCAGTTGTTCTCATAAAGTTAAAGGCTCTTTCTTCTTTCCAATTGATTTAATTATAGTTTGTAGCTAAAGGATATGAAAATGATTGTTTTGTTGCAAAATAAAATGCTTCAAGCGTTTCCCTAAAGTAAATCCTCCCAGCAGAGATTTTCTGTAATGTTGAGTAAAGCACACATTCTCTTTTTCACATAATTGGATGATCCAATTGAAAATGAAGGGTGGTAGGCTCCGTTTATATAGCTTTCGACTCCGGAGAGCTATCGCCTACTTTGGGCTCAATATTCTGGCTGCATTACTGTGTTGTGTCTTTAGCCAAGACCCCTTTTCCAGGAGAATCCTGAGAGGGAGGGCGAACACAAATATTACTAGTTGGTGCATGCTAGTGGAACCGTAGATAACTGTCGACATGATAGGCCACTAGACTCTAACGCAGACACTTCTTCTTGAAGATGTTAGACATTGACAGTCAGTATGGTTTCAAGCAATGAACTCATTCCTAGTGGAAGTCACGATACGTGCGTACATAGCTTATAACCCAAATTGCTACAGGAAACATAGCCTAGAATAAAAGAGTCAATCCAGGGATACAATGGAAAAGATGAAATATACGGTAACTATTACTTACCTTCATCAACAACGGTGATAGCGCCAGCGATGAAAATTCCGACTACAATGATAGTAAGCAGACGAGCACTACTCAAATAGAGAGTGATGTCTGAGGCAAACATTTTCTGTACCACGTCTACCAGAATCAGGTAGTGAGCGCACACCTTCAGGGAGTCTTCAAGATCCAATATATCCTTTTCAAAGTTAATCTTTTCGGTTTGGGAGATTTTGTATCCTTTATTTTGGGCTTCTTGGATCTGTATCAAAGTGAGTAACAGCAGTTAAAAAAAAAATTAAAAAAATTAGACAAGCGTAATATAATAATCATCATACGCATCTAGACGAAGGAGAACTTCTTAAGAGCAGCTTCGCCTAAATATCGACTAAACCAGGAAATAGCCAAAAAATGGAATTTCTTCAAACTCGCCCAGAA
>OMLO01000991.1_pt1 | contig 20798 bp, 22 predicted proteins | sample 1674811 | NCBI WGS metagenome assembly OMLO01 (sample SAMN06265003, study PRJEB25207) | coral metagenome | isolation source: Coral host | place: Mexico:La Bocana,Puerto Morelos, Mexico | collected 2008-11-13 | reverse complement strand
AGAGCGGTGTATAGAATTGGGTTACTAAATGAAAACACACATGATTCACTGCAACTCTGAGTTTCGTGCTTACGCACACATCAGGCAGATTTAACCATATTTTTTGTTTGGTTTGGTTCTCTTTCATAAAGGCTACCTTAAATCCTTCTAGGCTCTTGTTAGCTTAAGAGTGTCAAGTCAACATTTAAACGTTGTCAGCAACTTTATGTTGTTAGCAACACGTTTGCATCTATTTTTCCATACTGAAAAAGATTATAACGTGAACTGTACTACAAGTTTAATTGTGACATTTTTAAAATTTTCGAAAACAAGTCATACAACCGTCAGATCTTTTTCTGTATGATTGGCAAACCCTATAGAGTCATTGTTGCACTATATTTTAGAGTACAACTAATCGCCTGTTATTACCATATTGATTAAAGATAAGAACTGAAAATCATGCGTGCTGACAATTAATGCATTTTGATTTACAGACGTCATCGATGTCCACACGAGGGTTCTAGTCCAAACCGAATTATCAACAAATCCAATCAGGATCGTTGTCAAGTGAACTCTGAGTACAAGACAAGTTATCAGCCGGGGCAGCGTAACCGTGGACCGTTTCGCCGTCCAGCTGATCTACTTGTTACTAAAGGGGACATTGACAAGGACACCACGCATAAGGTAGACTTTGTACCTTTCGAGGTTAGACCTCCCAAACAGAAAGAGCCAGAGAAATACGTTCCAAATCCAAACCCATTTGAAACTGTGTCTGAGCACCAAGACCATTACCGTGGAGTGCGCACCATTCCTGCTAAAATCCCGCCATACTTGCGCGGAGAAACCATGCGAGCTCCCTCAGCTAAGGTCGTCTACAAATCCATCTCGCATGACGACTATAAAGGCTGGACTCCGCAGGTCCACCGTGTGCAGCGCAGCAACTCTTATGCACCTCCTGTCGATCGTTTTAAGGAAACATCCATTCACCGACAGGATTTCCAGAGGTTTAACCAGCCACCACGCCTTACCGGGCGCCAGCCAGACAAAATAAGGTACGAGGGTCCCGTTTCGTCTGTCACACACTACAGGACGGACTTCACAAATAAAGAGATACCACAGCGGTACGAACGCAAGAAAGAGGAACGCGTACCTCCAGAAGAACCCTTTAACAGCAACTCGGTTTTCAAGGAAGACTTCGTGGACTTCCGTGGCGCGCCTAAAGCTCCCATGTTTAACCCTGTCAGTGATTTGTTTCAGAGTTCTGATCCCATGCAACGGGAGACCACGAAAAATGAAGATTTCAAGAGCTGGGAATTGTCACCACGTAAGCAGAAGGAACCCGAGAAGTATAAAACACCCGATGGAGCAATGGACTGTCAAACAACACATATGGACTATGCTCATTTTGGAAAGAAAGCTGTCCCAGCCAGGACCGCTAGACCGCGAACTAAGTTACGATTTGGACGAGAAGACGCCCTGGATGACAAGACCAACTATGGCCTCAGTTTTAAATGGTTCTACGAACCTGTTGTGCATTCAAAGGGCCCAGGGATCAAAAATGAAATTTTCCCACCAATTCAGGAGAGGAGCCCGGAGAAGTCGGAATTCCTGGATAAGTACAAGAGATTTAACGTTGTTCCTCCCAAGATGTTTCGTGACCGGAGCTCCCTATTCAAGACCTCCGAGAGACTCGCCAAGGATACGGTGTACGACGACGACTATGTTTGGCCCCGAATTAGTTGTCCCTCAGATGCACTCATGAAGGGTAAAGGAACATTTGTGTTTGATCACGAGACCGAAACCGGGCATAAAGTGTTTGAGATTATTCCTGAAAGTACGCGTAGCATGGATATAGCAGCTGCGTAACTAAGGGTTTATTTTGAACGAGTTTAATTTGAACTTTAGGGCGGAGCGATTTAATCAAGATAATCAAGATTTTTAACTCATGTACAATGTAGAGTTAACGAGAAAGTGTACAAATATGAAATTCCCCTGTTTAGTTCCACGTACACACGTAAGCCATCCGTTTGCTTCACTTAATATTTTCATACTGGGAAACAAAGAAAAAATGTTACATGTACATACTTTTACGATCTGCAATATAGGCGCAATTTTTGATTCGCGCGTACTAGGATTGTCTTTCTGTGACAGAAGGCCGAGTAACAGAATTTCCGATCGAAAAAATATCACCTAAACTACGAAAACGTAAATGTTTGATTGTGTAGCGGGTGGGTAAGTGCAACGTTTTAAGTTCGTTTTCGAACGAAAGTTTCTAGTCTACAGAGGGTTTACGGATGTTTTTTTAGACTAACGAACAATAGCTGACCATTAAGTATTTCAATCGCGATAACCAGCTTCTTAGGTGTGATGTCCGGTTAGAAAAGATAAAGAATTTTATACTGTATCAAAATTAATATGACAATTTAAAGAGCTCTTTTTCAGATCTATCGGAAGTACAATTCAAATACACATTGCAGTTTTGTAAATAGTGAATGTAAACTTCATTTCAATTTGAGACCCGTTTCGTACAATGAAAAGTATTTTGATAATCACTGTTGTCTTTGCTGTACTACTGTCAAGTTTTAACAGTGAGGACACTCTGTGATGCAGGCATTATTTTGAGCATAATAGTGAGGCAAAAGAATCGAGAATTCTGCAAGAATAATAGTGACAAGAACTGGCTTTGGCGGGCCAAACGAAATCTGGGCACTAGTCCTTTGGCTATGCAGTACACACATGCCAAAAGGTTTTGCTAATTCAACACTCTTTTGTTGTATCAGAGGTTATTCATTACTATAGAAAACTCATTTCACAATAACCAAGCATAATAGTGACAAATTTTAGCATAATGTGTATAACCCTAATTAAGATCGAGAATTTCAATTCTAACCACGAATGGATTCGTGCAGATACAAGTTCAAGAGGGACCACTTTTAGCCAAAAGCTTTATTTTATTTTATCTCAGACATCAGATAAAATTTGTCATCACCTTGCATTACCCATTACATTAAAGCTGACGAGCATCCGCTTATAACATATTCAGTTACATTTTTATTTGGAGAGGTCATTATTGTTAGGTAAAATAAACTCAGTGCCACTTGTTCCTTTGCAATATTTAACTGTTCTTTTTACGTTGATGATCAAGCTTTCTTCTCTTCTTTTAGCTAATGGTTCACGTTTGGCGGCACGCCTACAAACGTCAACGAATGGTTTCAATTTTGTTTTTCAAACTGAGAGAATGAAATCTGAGTGGTAAGGAAACCTTATTTTCGACTATTTCCTTCTGTTTCAAATTTCTTCTGCTTCCTTGAAGTTTTGTTTCCACACTACAGCTACGAATGCCTCGACGTTGATTCGGCAAACACTTGGGAAGTTGCTTGAAGTGTTTTCGTTCAATAAATAAAATGTTAATTTGTGCAGTTATTATTATAAGTATCATTATTATTATTATTTAGTATTATGCTGTGTGGCACGTGTTGCAACACCAGCGGGAGTAGACGGTGCACATTCCAATTTTCTTGACCTTGTCGCAGTATTTGACTCTGTCTACGCAGTTAGCTGGAGAGAGAGGAAAAAAAGAATATCACAGTAATGTTACAAAACGAAACAACTGACGGTAACGTTATATTTTCTGCATGCATTAGCTGCAAATTTAGCCTGTACTGTAAATTGAATTGGTAGACATATAGCGCGAAAAAAACAGCGAGCTGCTTGGTGCGAGCCACGCCCCACACCTCACTAATGCTTTTTTTTCGTCGTTTATCCCACTGCGCTCTACCTAGTGACGAACCTAGTGAGTGACCTAGTTACCTACTCTCTAACTGAACACCTGGAATAGGATTCAACAATGCGTCATGCAGAGGCTTAAACGGGAGCCTTCTGCTTTAGCCTGCGTTGCAATCGTTTCGTTTACAAGAAATTGAGATTTGCCTGATAGCTTGGGTGGCCAGACGGAACGAAACGTTTTCTTCCATGTCCTTTCTCGTTCGCTATTCCCTTAGCCCTTTTCAAGTGCCTCTCGCTCCTCCCGGAAAGGAAACAACTCTAACGCAGACAACCACTACACAAACGTTTGATTCGGTAAGAGTAATTTGCTCTTTTTTCCTCGAAGAAAATAACCTCACTAGTCGCTTAATGCGGGAGATACTAACCTCTAGTACATGATTTCCTGTTACAAGGTTCCTGTGTGGTCGGTTTTTCCTGCCAACTGCACTGACCTTTCGCGGGTTTTAAGCTTTTTGCAAATACGCATTTCACGTTGCGTAGTTTAATTCCATGCAAGCCACATGATCCAGAACACTAAGGAAGACACGTAATAAAGAAAATTAGTAATCACGATATAATAAGTTAAATCGTAAATAACGTAATGTACGGTCAAGTGTTTATTCGTTTGATTGAATGATTGAAATCAGGTTAGATTAAGCGGTTTTCTATCCTTTGAAGAGCAGTGTTTGGACTAGAGCGATTAGAATCCTTAATACAGGTGCAGTTTGTGTAACGTCGATGTACCCATTTTCACTGCAGCTAGTAATATCACCTGTATATTATACCTTTTTATAAGCCGTGAGCAAAAGGTTAAAGCAACAAAAACTGCATAAAAATCTCTCGCCGCGCATGACTGTATTGCCTGATTCTCTCTCAACCGAAACCGGTATACTGAGAAACACGTTTCTACTCACCGCTGACCAAACAGATGTCGACCAAATTACATGACAGTCTCTGTGAATACACCGCTGGCGTTTGATTGGTTTAGGTTTGTGGATGCAGTGCAGGTCGCTAACAGAGTCACCACCCGGACCAATACAGCTGATATGTCTCTCTTGCCATCCACGGAGGTGCGTCACGCAGTTCTTACACTAAGTTCAAAATAGATGGACCATAATGAAATCAGATACTGTTTTGTCCAGGCTGTGATGTCAAATTATCAGTGGTGTACGAAGGTACATGTTGAACTAATGATTCTTAGGAGAAGCTTGTGTTGTTCCATTCTAAAACTTTTCTTCTTGTGGACAACACTTTTTACTTTAAATCCAAGGATCTCAATCTGTTAGTCGAGAAAATATTTCAACTGGCAAGTTGTCCAACAAGTTTACACTTAAACAAATGGACTAAACTTCACCTTTCGAATGGACAAACACTACTGAATAAAGCCAAACAAAAAGCATCGTTCTAGTTCATCAGATGGCTATTGGTTAGTATATATTCTAGCTTATCGGAGACCTGATCTTGGACGCCACCAAACTGTTATTGACTTTTGCTCTCGACCAGTGAACGCGCGATATATTTGCTAGTAACGACGACTGAATCGTTGGGCATGAGTTTACATAAACGGAAAAAAGCCTCTCCCTCTTTTGAATAAAATAAACAACCGTACGTATTAGTATTTGTTATTATTTCATTGAACTTTATCAACTTCTTAAGAGGACAATTCCTGCGTCTGTATGTCAGTTCATTAAGTTTCAAAACTTGCCTTGCTCCAATCAGCTACTTTCCAATAACCTAGAAAACAAATTGCGAGAGGTTAAGTACAATGTAATGAACACACTGATCACCCATATAATGGTAAATTTCAAGCTGAAATCACAAAAAGAAAGCAATAATGAATGCTGCATCAACACAAAATTTGCAAAAGAAAGTATAAAAAAACTTTGGTGTGTATATGAACATCACTGATGTTTGAATTAATTGTTTAAATTATTGCACTGAAATCGTGGAAGGGAGAATGGCCTTTGATGAAATTTGTAATTATCATCATCATCATCATCATCATGTTTTATTTGCTAGGGTTATAGCGGAGTCCTCCCAAGTTGTTAATATAGTGTAAATTGTAAGTTTTGTGTGCGCGGCACATTCTTGCCGTTTAAAAGAGAGGAACATGGCCACAAAAGCGCAGCGTCGTCACAATCGTCACAATCTAGCCTCCTACTCACCCTTGGCCTGATCTTTAACAGTCAGCTGCACAATTCCTTGATCTTCTCCAGCAGGGTTGGTAGCGACGCACTTGTACTGTCCTGACTCCTTGACGAGAACATGTCGCACTAACAGCACACCGTTTGGCAGTAACAAATGCCTGGTGTCATTCTTGATCACAACCTTGTTTCTACTCCACGTGACCCACGGTTTAGGCTTTCCACTCACAGTGCATATCAATATTAAATTGTAACCTTCTTGTATAGTCAGGGAAGATATCGTCCTTCTTTTTACTTCCATCTGAGCCATCGCATAGCCTTTAACGCGTTTTTCATCGTATAGATGTCTAAAATGGCGTTCAAGGATTTCCGGAGGAACTAAGAGAAAATGGAAAATGTCTAAGGATGATACTAACACGTAAATCTGTAAATCCAATGTAATGCTGGTAGGTTTTTTTAGGACGACCAGGTACTTATTTATGCTTGGGATCCCAGCATTACAAATAACGTACACGGAAAAGGAGGGATGTGCGAGAGAGTGATACCAGAGTTAAATGAAGGAAGTTACATCAACCTGCGATCAGGTGCTTTTTTAATGCAGGTGTACGTATAGGGTGGAGAATTAGAAGACGGTTGGATTTGAGTTCCATTTCAAGTTACATACAGGCTTGATTTGTACTCTATGAAGGCAAAGAATCAATGACGATAAATCTCAAATCATCAACTAATTTAGTCAAACATTGTTTAGACCAAAATAGTAAAACTCGGGTAGCTTGGGTATCAAGTATTACCTAAAATGCTGACACTTGTTGTCCTATTGAGTGTTCCAAACGAGTTGTTTGCGATACAAGTGTAGTTTCCTTCATCCTCTAAATCGGCGTTTGGAACTTCTAAGGTGCCGTCATTTAGGACAGTATAACGTCTCAGTCGACTTGTGGTGTGGACAATCCACTTGATAGTAGGTTTTGGGTTACCGACGACAGCGCACTTAATGTTCAAAGTTGCTCCCTTCACGACTGTAGCTACTGCACCACTTGATTTCCTCGAGTCTCGACCTTGGTCGCTAAATCGAGATGTGACTCCTCGCCAATAACTTGGAATCTCTGGAGGGGCTACAGTTGAGATGGGAAGACGTACATGATCGATTGAATGAATAACTAATCTGTTCAATTTATGCAATGATTGGTGAATAAAAATGAATTGCTAAAAGAGAGAACAAATACGAATCAAAGAGCAACAGAATCAATCAAGCAATCAATCAATCAGTTAGACCGGCGGTCGATTGATAGTTCATTCGTGCGTTCGTTTGTGCATTCCTTCCTTCGTTCCTTCGTTCCTAATACAATACAATACAATACAATACAAAACACCAGTGGTTCCTTACTTCCAATATTAAGATGCGTTGTTCCTTCATCTTGGCCGGCGATGTTAGTTGCAACACAAGTGTAGAAGGCAGCATCAACCACTAAACTATGAGATATGTGGAGGGAATAATCTTTCATTATTTTCATATTTTCATTGGGCACCAGTAATGATTTCTCTTTGGTTTTTTCTCCTTTTCTGTACCAAGTTATGTTCGGTGAAGGAATGCCTGTTGCTATGCACTTTATTCTGACAGCAACTCCTCTAGGGATAGTAACCACGGCCCCGGTTGTTATGGAAACAAGATCCCGGATGTCGGTTATCTGAAATGAGCCTTTAACATTGCTGATTAACGGAGGCACTGCAAAGAAGACAGAAGATTCGAGTGTCAACTGTATAACTTACTTTCCTTCTTTCTGTTAGGAGACCGATAAAGAACAAAATCTGTCCACGGGATTGATTGATTGTTGTCCTATAACAGCATTATTGAACAAGGTGTGGGTTACCAACCCAAGAATTGAAAATCACTTAGTCCACAACTTTTGATTTAAATGACTACATTAAGGTCTTGATTGCTGGCTGCAAGAGAGAAAGTGCGTTTTATTGCCTGGTCAATATTTCCCTTGTACAGTAAGAGCCTTCTCCACCATCCCTAAAATCATGTCGTTATTACGTTCTTTTTCTTTTGACCAGAACCAAAGATCGGTCGATCATTATTTTCATACGCCGAACCCTAGATCGTGGGTGTTAAATAGGTGTCCTCGCTGTTACGAAAAACACTGTGGTATTTTGTAGTCATAGTACCTGTGACATCCAGGGACAGTGACTGAACATCACGACCAAAGCTGTTCGAGGCAGTGCAATCATAACGCCCCGCATCGTCAAGCCGAACTTCTCTGATTATCAAAGCTGTGTCATTCACTTGGTACCTTCTCCCTGCCACTATAAACCTCTGATCATGTTTCCACGTGACGACGGGTTGAGGGGAACCCTTACTGGGACACGTGATGACGATAGTTGCGTTGACTATAGTGGTCACGTTGGCGCCTATGGGTACAACAACAGGTTTACTGCTGTCCACGTCTGTTATATTTATCTTGTGCGATAAAATAACTGGTCTTCCAGGCCCTGTTGGAAAATAAGAACAGCATTAAAGATTCTGGATACGGGCTAAGAGAACCACTTCAGTTCTCGTCATCAACACTTTTTATACCGCGGGGTAGCACATAAGGCGTTACGTCAACTCCATGCATTTTCCACGGCGAGAGAAAACCTGCCTGCTTGATGCTTAACTCCAGTTTCTGTGCTATAAAATAACCAAAAGTATTTTTTAATGACCCCTGTTTAAGATGCTGGGTCATAGTCATTTTCAAGCATTCTACCAGACTTCCCCCTAAGAGTTGCCCCAACAATTGGCCAGTACTCTCTTGTATTATTGGCTCAGTGAGCCAGGAGCAAGAGCAACAAAAGAGTTAATTGTCTTGAAAACCTAACAGGTACATACGCTATACATTTATCGCATCTACAAGTGAACCCACCTTTTACGACAAGTTCAGTAGTGGCAGCATCTTGTCCAGCTTGGTTAGTAGCCGAACACGTGTATTCATCTGCGTCCGCGAACTGAATATCACGGATTGTTAGTGATTGTTCACTGATCTCATAATTACTATCACTTGGTAAAGTGTCAATTCCACGAGTCCACGTAAGCTTAGGTGGAGGGAAACCGCTGGAGTTACACACCAAGGTTACCGAAGAACCATTAATGATCTCCACTCTGCTACCTACTGCTACTGTCAAATGGCTCTCTTTTCCCCAGGACACCTCTTCCTCCGACCGCTCTATGGAGGGCTTGCTGGCCACTGAAAGAAAGTGTGCTTTGCAGTTTTAATCAATTCACAGATTCGAAACACCTCTACGAGAGTACAAGCCGACCTCAGCTGAAATATTTCTATGAGAAACGAATTTCTAGGACCGTCGAAAGAATAGACTACAAACAGATCAATACAGTGTTAATTCAGGTAAAATCTTCAGAGCACGAGGTATTGTTATGCATAAAAATTATTCTACCGAGGGCCGAGTTCTTAGAAAGCATTTTAACGCTTAACCAGAATTAAAAGTTAATGGAAGTAGTAATTTTCTTGAATAAAACTGTAATTCGTCAGTATATATTTACACTTGACACTCCATAGATGCGTTCTTCGTTAACCCGAAACAGGACAATATCAAAATAGCGATCCAACTTTACTGGCCTCACCTGAGACTGCCAGAGGAGATGTGCTGCTACTCTGCCCAATCCTACTAGTTGCAGTGCACGTGTAATTACCGCTGTCCTCAAGAGAAGAGTCCCGGATGATAAGTGTTCCGTCAGAACCCAGTACCACTCGCTCATCTGGTGATATGCTTTGACCATCTCTAGTCCAGCTCACGTTGGGTTTTGGAACACCCTTAACTTCGCACGTTATTGTAATTATTGCGCCTTTTAGGGCGTCGATCTTTGAACCTACTCCTGCGGTAACTTGTTTGTGGTCATCTGAGACGATAGGATCTTGTGGAGGTAGGATAATTGGTTCCAGAGGTTCTAACAAGGAAACAGAACTTGTTTTGTATAGGGAAGAAAGGAGAGTAATTGAAAGGCCTTTTTTTATGCGTTGTGTTATCCACAGCAATAACCCCCCTTCACGTTGCTCTTTTCCAAACGTCCCCAGGCAAGCCCAGCTGACTTCTAAATTTGAACTGTTTTACTTTGACGAGAGTGTGTCAAATTATCCATAGAAGAAAAAAAAATACTTGAGTTAACGTTATTTGAGTGTAATAATAATAATAATAATAATAATAATAATAATAGTAATAATAATAATAAGGAAGTTTTAGGAGCATAATACTGTAGTCTCTATGCTCTTACATTACATTGTACAAGACATTACAATTAGTCTGATGTGTAGGTTCACGCGACGTCTTCAAGGAAGCCTTCTAAATAATGTGGCGTGTAGACCATAATATTTTATTAACAAATTCTAATTAACCAGTACGTCAATCTGAAACTGACGCATCCTAACAGAACAGTTTTTCCTTGGTAAGAGCTGCTGTTAACATACCTAGAATATCAATGGATGAAGTCACTTCCTCTACACCGGCCTCATTCTGAGCCGAACAAGTGAAGTTGCCCGTGTCTTTTAATACCGCCTGTAGTATTGTCAGCGTGCCTTCGTTATCAATAAAATATCGATCGCCAGATGCCAACTCCTTGCCGTCTTTTTTCCAAGTGATTTTTGGAGGAGGTGAGCCTTCGATGGGACAAGTCAGTGAGATTCTAACAGAGGCAATCTCAGTGATTTGACTTCCAACTGGTGTAACTACTGGGCTGCCATCTCCAATTGGAAGCTTTGGACCTGGCTTTTGAACTAAAATGGATGGCTTTTCCAATCCTAATGGAAAAGATATCAAAATTTCTCGCTGAGAACACTGTTCATACAAGTATAATTCTGTTAAGTAAAAAAATTCCTTGCAACAATAACACCACTCTCAGCCGGGTGTATAAAAGCAAAGTTAAATAGCGATCAGGAAATTGCTTTACTGATAGCATTTTTGCAGCGATTTGTAATTTTCTTTCACGCAATTAAACTCCTTAGCTGCTTGTCTCAAACCCAGGATGTAAAAGGAGGAGGGAAGTGCGCAGAGCTAGAGAGCCCCTCGCAAATGATGTTACAGAAACTGTACAGCCTTGTACGCTACATAGCACTTAGCGAAGTTAGGAAGTACCTGCAATCTTCACCATGCTTGATGCACTGTTTTTACCATCTGCACTCCTTGCAGTGCAGGTGTATCGAGCGCTGTCTTCCTCAAGGGCTTCACTGATCAGCAATGAACCATCATCTTGAATTGTGTACCTGCCATCATTAGTGATATCTTGACCATCTTTTGTCCAGGTGATAGTTGGTTTTGGTACACCGCTGGTGGGACACTGAATGGTAATGCTTGTATTGGTAAGTGCTGTCACGTTATCAGCAATCGTCATGGTGATGGGACTTCGGTCTTTGGCCTCTATTGTCTTTGGTGTGTCAGGGAGTTTTACTACAGGCTTGGAGGGCCCTTTTTAAGAAAGTAAACAAAAAGTTTCAGAAAACAGATAAAGTTGATACTTTTTCTAGGAAAAAGATTTTTGTAATGGTTACGCACCCTGTACTACATAACTTGAATTGCTACTAAAGGGACAGTCGCACCAGGCCAAACTACTAGCGCGAAATGAATGAGCGTATCCTGGCATGAAGTACTTCACATAAGACAATGAGTTTCGATAATACGACCAACTATGTCGTATTGTTTTAAAATGGCCCTGAAAGGAAGGCCCTTCCATCGAAGGTTACCCAAAAAGGACTTTGCCGGCACAACAAATTGACTCTCAACAGCGCTCGAATCTGGACCGATCCATCCGGAGAGCTACGCGCTAACTGGCATTAAGCCGCCGCGTATGCGCGTATTCCTATTGTTTGTAACGTAAACAACTTACTTATTATCTCCACTGTCGAAGATTTGCTGTCAGTTCCAGCCACGCTTTTGACACTACACGTGTACTCTGCGCTGTCATCAACTGCTGCCTCCTTAATAACCAGAGTGCTATTGCTGCTGATGGAGAATTTTCCACCAGGAGTTACTTGCTCTCCGTCTCTTTCCCAAGTAACATCTGCTGTTGGTACTCCACTAACTGGACACCTGATGGTGATGGTGGTGTTTGAAGCTGCTGTCACTTTATCACCGATGTTCATTGTCACTGGACTGCCATCACCGACTGGAATCTTTTTTCCAGGTTCATGAACCTCTATGATTGGTTTGACGGGCTCTGCAAATGATTCATTGAATATTTGGACAAAGTCAGTCGACTGAAGTTTTCACATTGTGAACTGGTCAACATACGTCGCTTCAACAGTTAACATTTAAGGCTACACTGTGCAAACTAGAATCCTTTTAGAAGCACAGTGGATCAACTACAGATCGATATAAAAGTTCAAAGAGATGTAGTGCAACACTGGCAAAGAAATATCTCACCCACAATCTTCATCGTGCTTGATGCGCTGTCTTTTCCAGTAACACTGTCTGCGATGCACGTGTATCGAGCACTGTCTTCTTCAACAGCCTCACTTATCAGCAATGAACCATCATCCTGAACTGTGTAACTGCCATCATTGAGAATTTCTTCGCCATCTTTTGTCCAGGTGACAGTTGGTGCTGGTACACCGCTGGTGGTACACTGAATGGTAATGCTTGTATTGGTAAGTGCCGTCACGTTATCACCAATGGACAAGGAGATGGGACTTCGGTCTTTGGCCTCTATTGATGTTGTCTTCTCGGGAGTGATAACTACAGGCCTCGCAGGATCTATCAAAAACAGTGTGCACACAATAAGAATGCTCTCAGTCATAATCATTCCTATTTTGACAGAGTGATGTGAAATAAGAACTTTTGATTAATCTTTAAGCCATTTAGAAACTTATCCCAAGAAATAACAAGAACAAGGTACAAAGTCTTGCAACTAAGCAAGGACAGGCAGGCATACAACCCCGGATGTAAATATTGCGTTTCGAACTTGTGTATACTTTTGAATGAAATAAGTATCCATGCATGCTAATCATTTACGACTGTCACCCATCATTGCGCAACGAAGCACTCATACAGTACATACCTAGGAGCGAAATAAAGCTCGATGCATCGTCTTGACCAACGAAATTCTCCGCAATACAAGTGAATTCTCCTGGATCTTTGACTCCCTTGATAGCTAATGCTCCCCTGTTATCAGTTTTGTAATTTCCACCATTGCCCAGCTGTTGTCCGTTCATTTTCCAAGTCATTTTTGGTTTCGGGATTCCTTTAGCTGTGCAGTTTATTTTGACAGGAGTTGTCAGAATAGCGGTCAGGTTGTCGCCTACGTGCATGTCTACAAGATCGCCACCGCTGACATACACTCTACCAGAAATTTCAACAGTAGGTTTGACAGCCTCTGCAGAAAAAAAGTTGTACTTAAATAGCAAACAAACAAACAAGCAACGTCAATACATCAATAATTTTCAATGGGGAACATCTAAGAACATCTAAGAGTCTCATGAAGGTTCCCCTTATTTATGGTATCATCTTAATACTGGAGATTAAAAAACGTAACAATTTTCGTGTTTTTTCACATAGTGTGAAAACTGCAGCCTGGAAACTTCCCTGGTACACATTTACAGCGATGGGGCACGGACTACTTGGTCAAGAGATTCGATGACTCGGGCCAGTGCGATCAACCAATTCTGATTATTTTAAAATTGTTTATAGCAGAAATGGAAGGATTGCGGATATATTCTTACCATAAACCGTAACAGAACTAAACGCTATGTCCATCCCTAGAAAGTTTTGAGCCGAACACGCGTAATCTCCAGAATCTTCCAATTCCACCTTGTGGATATCCAGTGTACCAATGCAGTCTGTGTTCATGCGATCATTGGACGAAAGCATTTTGCGATCTTTTATCCAGGTTATCTTGGGCTCTGGCACGCCAACCACAGGACATTTCAGGGTCAGAGGACTTCCACGCAGGATCGAGATATCCTTTCCAATGGTGACATTGAAATGTCGGCGATCTTGTAAGGATTCTTCACTGCCGTACTTTGGCATGATGTCAGGAGCCATGGGTTCTGTAAAAGGGATTAAAAGAATGTGACAGTGAGGTCTTTTGCTATCGATCGAAAGAGCCAGATGTATCGTTGTCCCAACGCTAGGTCATAGTTCCAGTTTCTACTGCATAAAGCTACTAATATTTTTGCTTTTTGGCATTTTGACAGGTTGCTCGAAGAATTCTCCGGTACCCATTTACACCACAGGCACTACAGAGGAAAGTGCCTCGCCAAAAACACGACCAAAGACCCCGCCCAGGGCTCAAACCCCAACCTTTTGAAGGGAACAATGAGAAAAACAATACTACTTGTCTTGCAGGATCATTGGATACTGGTTACATTGATTGTGGTTACAAACGAAAATGATGCTAGGATAACGATCCCACCAACCTTAATAAAATTTTGACCTGCTTCGTTGTGAACGACCTGAAGACTGGATGACGTCAATTAATAAGATAATAGACAGTTTTCACGGCAGACGAGTGATATGAACTGTTTCTTAAAGAACGAGGACTGATTTCCCAACGGACAGAGATGTGGTTGTTGTGAACAACGAGCGTTTCTACCGGCATCGAAAAGATCAAGAAATCCCACAGAAGACTCAATGTTTTTACTGGCTTTTTGGTTTCGTTGCTCAACATTTCTTTAAAAGCTTATTTCAGTTCTCTTTATATCTCTCTCCCAATAATGATGATCCCAAACAAAAACAAGGAAATTTCATACCGTGAACTTTCAATGTAGTAGTGGCAGTCTTGACACCAGCGAAGTTCCTTGCTACGCATGTGTACCGGTCAGTGTCCATAGGATCCAGATTGTACATGATCAGTGTTTGACCAATCACAAGATAGTTTTTACCACTTTTCATTCTCATACCACTCCTGTACCACGCGATAGCTGGTTTTGGTAGGCCCACAGCAGGACAAGTCAGCGTTAATTTTCTGCCTTTCAGCGTTGTCAAGTTGTCGCCAATTTTTCCTTTGAATGGCTGCTTTTCATACCAGATGATGTATGCTTTAGATTTTCGTATTTTTGGAGACATGGGTGCTGCAAAAAACAAAGGTGGAGTTTGTTCTCTTTCTTGTGCCTAACGTCCAAAGATCATTTCTTCCTCCTTGTTGTTAGTCTTTACTATTGAAAATATCGTAGTATTTCAAGACAATATTGTAACGATTGGATAGTTTTCTTTATTGTCTTCTCCTACTCGCTTGATATTTTTTATATTTTACTGCACGTTTATCAACGGTTTCCTTGGTCCATATAATATCTTGCACTTTCGAACAACGTCGAACATCGGTCGCATACATCGCTAATAGGTCAATTAAGTTTCTCGGTATTGGACTGGAACTAGCTTGTAACTGAGGCTAATGTTGGGAGTCTCTGTAAATGCAAATGTATTATTCTATTTTTGTGATATTCCTCCACATAAGCCTCCATTTCAAGCTAGCTAGTTTCAGTCCATACCAAGAATACGAAATCACGAGAATGGCCTATTGAAAAAGTACCGTAGTTTTGCCGAATTTACAGTAGGCAGGCTTCATTTACAACAAAAACATTAACAACAAAAATTATGTCCGCGAAAATAGTATAAGTCATAATTATGTAAAATATGTATACTCACAGCGAATGTAAACAGAAGAAGCTTCAGACGTCTCTCCTATTGCATTCTTGGCTGAACACTTGTAGCGCCCAGTGTCTTGCGCTCGAGTATTTCTTACAGTCAAAGTTCCATCAACAGATATAGAGATTCTACCCTTGGATGCAAGTGATTGACCATTCTTGCTCCAGGATACAACCGGCTTGGGAGATCCTTCAGTTTGACATTTCAGAGTTACTGAGGTACCCGTGAACGTCTGCACAGTCATACCAACAGAACTTGAGACAGCTTGTCGCTTGTCGAGTGCATCAATTGTCCCAGTGTCGGATGTAATACGAGGAACAACTGGTTCTGAAACAGGCCCCAAAAACGTGCGCCATTATTTTCAATTCATTCGGAAAGATAGCAAACCGACGGACGGTGTGACCGATAGTTTAACTTAATGTCTGAATGACATTTGATTAAGTAACTGACCAACTGACTAAACAACCGAAAGACAAATAGGCCTGACTGACAGACAGAAAGACAAACAGACTGACGGACTGACGGACTGACGGACTGTTTGACTGACTAAAAGTAGTTTGATTATGAGCCACAAGTAGCCTACTCCACCGTTTCCTCACAATTTGCGGTAGTGCTGTAAGAGTTATCTGTCTTGCTTAAAAACTTAGTTACCGAAGAAAAGGGCGAAATCGACCTTTCCAATACAATATGTCCAGCTTTGCCTTCCAACAACCAGTCAGATAAAAGCCCAAATTTAGATTACAAGTCTGGCAATCTAGAGAGTTTTACACTTGTGTCCGTCGTCAGATGTAAAGCTAAATCATTTTAACATGTAAATAATATTTTAGGCATTTAGGTTAGGAGCTGTCTGCTTCTGCATTTGATTCATGTCTTCTTACCAATGACATTAATGTTTGTGCTTTGTGAGGCATTTCCCGCCAAATTCCTGGCATGACAAGTGACCTGACCAGCATCCTCCACGTTCCTAATATTCAATACCAAATAACTGCTTTCCTCAGACTCCATTCGCTTGCCATCTTTCAGCCACGTGATCGTCGATTTCGGAACGCCGCTGACCTCGCAAGTGACATTGACGCGAGTTTGAGTTAGCACTGTTACGTCACTTCCTACAGATACCTGCACTAACGTGTCGTTGGTAAGGGGGATCTTTTCCACTTCCGGCAGGCGAATAATCGGTTTGCTAGGCTCTGCAAATAGATCTCTCAGTTAGGTTTTCTCCAAAAAGAGAAATTTTTTTTACCTTAATTTTTTTGATTTAAACTTCATTGTCGACTCTATGATAATGTTGTATTCACTTGGTACAAGTTTGCTTTCGATTACTTCTATTTGGAATACAAGCTACTTCGAGTTGATTGGAAGATCTTATTCAAAAGTCTTATTTAAACAAGAGACTTTGTTTTAAATTCGGCGATTGCGACATAGAGTAGGCACGTTCCTTGAAAAAACCACTCGAATCCTTGTTTGGAACTCTTGGTCCGTACTTTGAGCAACGAAAACGTTAACTTTGAAGTATAAATGACTCATAGCAAAGTTGACTCTTAACAAACATCTTTAACGAGCACACACAAAGCATTTGTCCTCGCTGTATACATCTGTCATTTTTTTCTGTCCAGGAATCGGATATTTGTTTAATGAGCGCAGCTGATGGTCTCGAAGAGATCCTCTTCATAGCGAAAGTCGACTCTAAGACTACTAAACAGAAAAACAGGCTTTAAATTAGCTAATAATTTATATAAAGAATCTAACCAATGACTGTAATTTTAGTTGACTCCTGATCAACACCAACTTCGCTCATGGCGGTACAGAGGTAATCTCCCGTGTCCTTTGTAGATGCATCTTCAATTGTTAAGATACCAGTATGTGCAGCCGTCGTATTGCCTGCTGATGGCGTATGAATAAGCTCCTCCCCTCTGCTCCAGGCCACTGACGGGGTAGGCGTCCCGACCGCAGAACACGTGATGGTAATGCGCGTGCCAGAGAGAACTGTGACGACACTTCCGGCCCAAACGTCCACAGGAGTACGATCCGATAAAGAAACTATGTTTTCTTGGGAAGAGCTTATCAATGGTGGCCGTGGATCTTGTTAAAACAGGCAAACCAACGTTAATCTTTACTAGACTTGGGATATTGGAAAACTGAGTGGTGTAAAAATTCATATGGAAACCAATTGTGCAGCGCTCTCGAATCGACGTCCCATCAACTAATGGCCTATTGTATGTATTTTACACTGAAGAGTTAGAAAACGCAAACTATAATAACCCTACGACTTGGGATGAAAATGCAGTGATCCAGTGATGAAAAAGACTTTGCTGGAGAGGCGATGAGACGGTTTTGGACAAAATTGTAAAATGGTAGATCACACCAACGAGAAATATGTAAACAATAAAACTATCGTTTCTTTTTTTTTTCTAGAACCGTGATAAGAGAACAAATTGAAACCAATCTTTATATCACATCAGGGCAACTAATTTTATTTCTCTCGTGCAAATAACCAACATGGGGGAAAATTACAACAATTTGTTTTTGGTTTTGGGAAAGAAAACTTTGTATCAATGTTTTGGAGTTAATGGTAAGTGCTTTTGTGTTTCTCATCCTTGTCCCCGCAGACCAAGTTAAAGGAGGATGATGAAGAAGGAATGATTTAAAAAGAGCAATAAAATGAAATGCTTACCAACGACTTGAAGTGTTGTGGACGCAGACGTTGTTCCTGCAAAATTTGTTACAGAGCAGACATACTGCGCTGAATCTGAGGGTTGTAAGGCCATGAGCACAAGTGAACCGTTAACAATCTCATATCCTGCGTTTGGCAAAGGATCACCTTCTTCATCAAGAACGCTCCACTCCACGTCAGGTTCAGGAAAAGCCGAGTGCTTGCAGGTTAACGTAACTTGTGTTCCGGACAGGACCTCCACAGTGCCTCCAACTGGAAGTGTTCTAGATTCTCTGTTATACCACGACCGAGTAGCGTCCGATGAGACTATTGTTGGCAGTGTAGCCTCTGCAAAGGAAGCAGAACGTTTTTAATCTAATAGTAGCCAGACCAGTTGTGATGATATTTTCCAATCTTGCTATAAGTTTTTCATTCGATTTTCTCAGCATAAACAGACTGAATCGCTACTCTCTAAATTCAATACACGGCCAGTGATCACGAAAATTCGCAGTCAATTACCGCCCACAGCGAAACATCGTTCGAAAATTTCGAGAGGATCGGAACGATAGGCGTCATGAAAATGCGGCAAAAATTCGTGAAATTCGCTCGCATTCCTTTGATACAATATTAAAATATAATATCTTTAAGTAAGGAGCACAATTTAAGTTCTCTACGACTCTTACCAACGACTTCCAACACAGCAGCACTGGTGTCCTCGCCAGCCTTGTTGACGGCGCTACATGTGTAGTTTCCAGAGTCTCTCATACCAACGTCATGAATGGTCAACACGCGCCCCTCCTGTTTCACGTCAAATTTGTTGGCTGGTTGCATGTCATTACTACTGCTGTTCCAAAAGACAGACGGCTCGGGAATCCCTGATGCCACGCACCGAATGTTTACAGTGGTCTTCTTAAGAACTTTCAACGTACCACCAACAGCTACTGTAATTGGCCGTCCATTATACGATTCGACAACAACTGGATCGCCTCTGATCAATGGCTTCTCTGGTACTAAAGGCAAACAACCAATTTAAGACATACATGTATGAAAAGAGAAAACAGAACATTTTCTCATCTTAGCTTTAGTTTTTTAATTTTCTATAAGAAAGGTTACGCGGTTGCATGGTGAACAAATTGATCGAACACTCCAAAAGAAAGAGTCCTTGTTTCCTTTGAGACAATAAATTACAGACAATCAAGTTTAAAGTTTTCTAAGATAAGTCGATATCGAAGACTGACGCGTGAATTACAATCTCAGTGAAAAACACGCTACAATTTCATTTAGGAAAGCACCTCGTTTAGTTAGGGTAAATCAGGTTGACATACTTTTAACTGCTAAATGCCTTTTAACAGTTTAAGCAATCTCTTGTTATGTTTGCATACCCATAAAATTAAGGTAAGTTGATTTCTCGTCGGATCCTGCTCCGTTACTAGCCGTGCACGAGTAGGTGCCGCTATCAGACCAAGTACCGTTCAACAATACAAGGGTATTGTTCACAATGCGCAAACTGCTGCTCTTGGGATCCAAATTGCCAAATTTCGTCCATTCTATCTTGGGAACAGGGTTGCCTGTAGCTGGGCAGCGTACATACACTGCAGACCCCTCCAGAGTCTCCAGATTATCACCAATGATGAGCTCGTGTCTCACTGATTCAAAGTCCTTGACGTTTTCATTTGAAGGCAAGATCTTCGGCTCAACTGGAACTGAAAAACACTGAATTAATAAGAGTTCATTATAACGGTATGGCTCAATTCCCAGCATAGCTGTTTATTTTGGTTTTTGTAGGTCTATTCACTTATTGACGTATCAAACGGACTAGATATTCCAACTGACTTCGTACAATGCTAATTACTTACGTTATTTGTAGTACTTTAATATTCCATAATATTCCGCTCTCAGTGAAATTGACGATGTCAACCACATGCATAGTAACAAAGGGGTCATGATTTAAGAGATTATATAAAGTGTAGCCTCTACGCACCGTGCAATGCTCTAAACGTAGACAATGCGAAACTTTGAGCGAGTATACCATATTTTTTTCAGTAAATATCGAGGACATTGTACCCCTTTCCAGCCTGCTCCGCAGCCGCTAAACTTCTTTCGCTTGCGGGATAATTTTCATCTGCGACGCTGGCTATCTCTTTCGGAAATGAATTGCGGTCATAAGACTCCATGACAGTGCTTTTGGTTATCCACTAGAGCTTTTCAAGAAAAAGTGTAATGTTATACTGACGAATTTAGTTCTCCTAGCCCGATTAAGCGAACCCAGGATTAGCGAGAATTTTGATTTCAGTTTTGCAACTTTTCGGTGAGATTTTCTGTTTATATTGTTTGGCCTTCTGTTTTGAATTTGAACAATCTAAACAAAAAAGTCGGAAGAGAAAAAAAATTATTATACAAGAAAAATTAATACTTCGGTTTACTTTTAATCCTGGGTTAGTGTTCACAGGCTTTCGAACAACCCGGCTCTGGAAGAAGATCAATGGTTAAATTTCATCAGTTAGCCATGCAAGTATTTGTATTCGTGAGCTGACGCACGCTTCAATGCTAACCTATTAAAGACAAGAACGTTGTCCTTGTGGCCTCTCCATAAGAATTATTGGCACGGCAGGTGTAAGAACCAATATCTTCTGGTG
>OMLO01000990.1_pt1 | contig 20803 bp, 7 predicted proteins | sample 1674811 | NCBI WGS metagenome assembly OMLO01 (sample SAMN06265003, study PRJEB25207) | coral metagenome | isolation source: Coral host | place: Mexico:La Bocana,Puerto Morelos, Mexico | collected 2008-11-13 | reverse complement strand
TTTGTTTCATCTTACAGCACCATGTTTACAGCATCAACAGACAAGACACTGGGTATCTGGGATTATGAAACAGGCACCAGAATAAAAAAATTAAAAGGCCATAGCTCATTTGTAAACAGTTGTTTTCCTTCAAGAAGAGGTCCACAGTACATTGTGAGTGGAGCTGATGATTGCACTGTAAAGGTGAGTAATATCTGAGAAACAAAACTAACAGGTGTGAAATTAGATTGAGTTGTAATTGTAAAGAAATTCCAACACAGTACACACTTAATTACTGGTCCAAGGGAAGTAATTAGGTTTGTTTTCCCAAGAAATTTGTGGAGGCATGGTGACCTTATGGTTAGTGCACTTGACTCCAAATAGAGCAGTCCTGGTTGAAGCCCTGGACAGGGACATTGTTTTGTCTCCTTGGACAAGACACTAAACTCTCACAGTGCCTCTCTCCACCCAGGTGTACAAATGGGTACTGACAAATTTAATGCTGGGGGTAACCCTGAGATGGACTAGCATCCCATCCACTGTGGAGTAGAAATACTCCTAGCTGCTTCATGCTACTGAAACTGAAGATTACCGTTGGCCTGATAGGCCGCTTGGCTCGTATGCCAGTAGTCATCTGCTAGGTGACAATACATATAGATTTTAATTTAGCTATTTCCATGTACTGTGTCCATACATGTAAATCAGTAATTATAGTGAGATTTATCAAAAAAGTTTATGTCAAACCAACAATCTTGATAATTTATTCAATACGACCTGTTTAAAATGGCCCTAAAATGCCATCTGTCTCATGTCAAACAAGGGACAATTCAATTCAACTCTAACTGTTCAATTCACAATACAATATGAAATCTTCAATTTGTTTTGTGCTCTGGTTGGCAGTTGTGGGATACAAGAAAACGAGGATGTGCTCAAACATTCCAGAACATTTATCAAGTGAGTGGTGTGCCTTTAGTTAGTTTCTGATTAATTACGTCATTCAGTCAGTGTCACAACCATGTATTTATATGCATATTAATTAGATTATTACCTGGTATGTGCTAAGTGTTCTGCATGAGCATGTATCAGTCTTAATCAGATGTGAAGTGATCTGATTTGAATAAGGGAAATTTCTCTAACTAAAGGTTGTTTGATAGTCTGGTATGCTTTCCATTATTAAATGTGACTGTACATATTAAACATGCAGTTTTTTGTATTTATATTAAAAACATGTTCCTTTTTCTGTTTGTTCATGTGTATCCATCTACAGGTAACTGCAGTTTCATTTAATGACACAAGTGATCAAGTTCTTTCTGGTGGAATAGACAATGAAATAAAGGTACAAGTGGCTCATAATTTGAACTTTAGGGAGACAAGTCCAACAACTTAAAATTCTACAGTAACTACCGGTAGTCTGTTCTAGATATCCTCAGGTTCAGATAGAAAATCAAACCTGTCTAACTTAATGAAGTAGGAAATTGGATGTGTACTTACTGAGTAGTTCAGCTTTCAAGGATCTCAGTTACGGTATTTCGAGTTATTCTGGCTACTGCATACAAAATTACTTTAAATTGAAGGAAACCTGAAAATGGTAGTTTATGGACTGAAGATAGTATAACATGAGAGAGATAATATTAAACCAGAAAATAAAAGTGAACAAGAATAGAACCTAATGGATGGAGAAGCTTAAGATCAACATGGACTGCAAACAATGAAGTTGAAAAATATAGGATAAACCATGACATACATGTATAACTCCTGTAAGCTATATCAATATGCACACACAGTTGTATAAACATCCATATAGATGCTGATGACTAGTTTTAAATTACACTAATGATCACACTTCATTCACATGTTTTTGAATTTATTTATCATTTGAAATGAATGTGTTCCCAGGTATGGGATCTTAGGAAAAATGATGTGTTATACAAGATGTCTGGGCACACAGACACTGTCACTGGACTTCGACTAAGTCCTGATGGTTCTTTTATTCTCTCCAATGCTATGGATAACACAGGTTGGTAACAGTGAACACCAGTCATGAAAACTCACCTTCATGTACATGACTGTACAATCATATATCACATAGTTGCACATATAATCATATAATCATGTACTTTATGTTTTACATATGTTTGTCTCACCATTTCCCTTTTATTTTTTGTTTTCATGCAGTCGGTATGTTGAATGACTTTGACAAAAGATTTTGTAATTGTAGGCAATGGAGCCCTTGTGAATAAAAAATCCTTTGATTTTTGTTGTTCTGTTTAGTTCGCATGTGGGACATTCGTCCATTTGCTCCTCTGGAAAGATGTCTGAAAGTCTTCACTGGAGCTCAGCATAACTTTGAAAAGGTACTTAAAATGAATTAATAGTTGGCAAGATTACTGATTACAAATGCAGATTTAAATGTATTGCAAGGGGTGGGGATGGTGGAGTTACAGGTGATTGGGAAGTGCAAAGAACCTCACATTAAATGAAAAGCACCTGACATGACTAAACTTATAGCTACCAGGCACCAATGTGACTTTTGACTCAGATGCTCTTTTGTCATCATGCAATCTTCCTCCCCACAAAGGGGGAGGAGGATTGTGTGATGAGCTCATGTGGGGAAGGTTGATTGCATGACAAGCCTAAAGGGACGTCTGTGTAGTAGGCTGATGTCAGTATGGATAGCTCTTGGGATCACAAGACCCACACTTGCAATGGCTACACCCTGGCTACTATTAAGTACACCTACACTGTAGACATCAGCTTTTGAGTGTGACTAAGTGAGTAAATATATCAAAATTTTTCTTTTAATTCACGTTCTAGAATTTAATCAAGTGTTCTTGGTCTCCTGATGGGCTCATGATATCATCTGGATCAGCTGACAGGTAAACTACATTTGTTTAACTGTATAAACTGAACTGGAAAAACTTTATGTAGTACAGCTTCTTGAACTGAGGGAGTGCACACCATCACTTGCAGTTTTTCCTCCGAAAAGCATTCTTTTTTATCCCATTCTCAACCAGTTAAACATGTCATGTTTTTTTTTTCAAATTTCTTGTTTTGTTTTTAGATTTGTGTATGTATGGGATACAAATTCTAGAAGAATTCTGTATAAGCTTCCTGGACATGATGGATCAGTAAATGATGTTGACTTTCATCCCAACGAATTAATTTGTAAGTAAAATCTAATGTGCCTTTTGGTTTGTTTGTTAACTATTGTTGTGTTTTATCATAATGTTCAGTAAATATAAGAGTCATTTCCTGGAAACTGGGGGCCTTTCTTTTGACTTGTCCCCAGACAATATATGTAACGTATTCAAGTTTTGTTGAAAATGTTGTTTTTTGATGAGTTCCTTTTGTTTTTAAGAAGAGGGGGACTATCATCAGAACGAGTCAAGGAAAACATTGAATTATAATTCAGTTGGAAGGGATTTTGCAAAAAGTCTCAGCACCTTATGAAACAGAACAACCTTATTGAACATTCCAGCCTCAGAACATACTCAAAGTACATGTAACAATCTTCAAACCCCACAATGAGAGTGACTCTTGATCTCATGTCAAATTCTCTTTGATATGTAAAGGGAAGTGGAAAGCAGTTTTTGGAAGAATCTTGCAGTGTATCATATGTAACTCGGGGTCTTTTCCACATATCCCTTCAATTGCAACCGCTTGCATCATAAAATGAAGAGTCATAACCAGTAAAGTTTTAATTAAATCCTCTTTTCTGTTGCAGTAATGTCATGTGGAAGTGACAAAAAAATCTACCTTGGAGAGTTACAGGCATGATTTGGAAATTAGTTGCATGTATAGTCACATGCCGAAGAATGTGGTGGACAGAGCCTCAACTGTACACATTTGTTTAAAGTGGTGTTCCTACTGCTTAGATACAATTTTTGTTTTCATTTCCAAACCCAGCTCTTAACACGCAAATTCTCCAAACTCTTTTTATAAATTTGCCATGCTGTGTATTTTAGCAACAAAAAAAGGTAACTCTGAAGATGAATTGTTTTAATTATTCACGATACCCATTTGCTGTACTCCTCTCTAAAATCTTGAGAAGTTAGTTGCTGATCACAATCAAAACAACATCTATACATTTTGTAACAACTACACTACAGACTAAAGAAAGAAACTCACTCTTTTTACTTGCAAACAAGTTTTATTTTAACCTTCTGTAATGCTATTATACATGTACAAGCGCTGTTGATGCAACATTGAAGCTTTGTTTTTCATGGCATGTGAATGTAAATAAAGTAGATGTCTATGTCTTGATTAATTCAATGTCCTTTTATTGAGCATGTACAATTTAGTCAAGTGAATGTTTTGTATTTCAAATGATTATTCTATCCTGAATTTCTTGTTATTATTACATTCTCTATTTTAAATATTCAGTGCTTAGCAGTGGATGGCAGTGCATGCATACATCCTGCTAACATATATAAAAAAAGTTGGAGAGTAAATAGAAAATCCAAATACACGTATTTTCTGCCTGTAGAAATAATTATCACTAATTATTGCAAAGTATTTTTTAATTAAGTACTCTGTTCATGACCTTGATTAAAAAATAACAATAATAAGTGTAAAAATTAAAATGAAAAAGCTCACAATGTAACTACATCTACATTATGATAGCCTGTATGAATAGGCATGTTAAGTCTGAATACAAACCAAGTGGCCCATAAAGCTGGTGCTTATTTACAATTTCTGTAGCATGAAGAGTATTTCTGCTCCCCCTTAGAGGGTTAAATTTGCCAGAACCGATTTATACTCCTGAGTGAAGTAAAACATCTTGCCCTACAACACAACACAATGTCCTTGCCCAGGGCTCAAACCCAGACTGCTTGATCCGGAGTTGAGCGCACTAACCATGAGGTGACTGTACCTCCCGGCCCATGTGAAAGACACAGATATCAAAGGAAAAACTTGGATACTTTGAGGATGTAATGGTAATATTACTGTAGTTTAAATTATCATAATTTTATTACAAGAAAAATGCTAGCAAGCCTATCTAATAGTTACATATAGCCAACACTCTGAGTATGCACCCATGGAAAAGAAACTACACAACATGCCTGTTGTCTAGCTTGAAACTGCGCATGTTATGAGCATGTAGATTTGTCACCGCTAGCCACATGATACCAGTAGTAAATCTGTTTGGATTTGAACCAGCTGTAAGAGTTATCAAACACCAGACAATATTCCCCTGCATCTGCTGCCAGTACCTGAGGAGAATTTAACAAACAACAACAACACTGTCAGGAGTAAGGAGCGTTACCATCTCTTACACTGATGGGCATCTTGCCAACTGAGCTAAAATAAGAATCATTTTTGATTGCAATGCCTTACAACAGTGAGAACAAGGCTACTTTGGTACTACATGTACTTCTCTTAAAAAAATCACCAATTTTTATGGAGTCCAGAAATAATGAATACTGGGGAATTTTTAGCTTGTGTGTACAGCTACCCAGTTAACTTGGTTCTATAGTAACCCAAAAGTTACAGTATTATAGTCTTGTAAAGTTAGTCCATGCCATTACTGTGTGTATACTGCTACACATGGTAGTTTTGCCTGCCAGTGTATAAGACTGATCATGTCTTTATGTATCAGTACCCACCATTCCATTTACTGGTGTAACATGGGCACTATATCGTTTACTTTTGCTCCACTCCCTTCCTGTTGATGAGCCTGACACATAACAGCTGAAACAAAACACACGAAAATATTTATTACAGTTGTATAATCCCAATGGCTGATTCCAAATTTCGATATAAAATACATAATCATGATAAATCTTACAATAAATAGGTTCAATTTATTCCTCTTATGTTTTCATACTCTTAAGCAAAGCTGGTACAATTAATTCCTCCTGCTTGTTTGAAAAAAGGTCAGTCTGAGAATATCTCCTGATATGAAACTCTGGCTGTTCACTCATATGGAACAGCTTGTACCTACCCAATATCATAATAATTGGAACAGAAGCCAAATGTTATCTGTGAGATGGGTTGTGTTACTTGCATGTGGATAGTGTGGGTTTGACCATGGGGTATCAATACTCCTCGCACTTCAGCTAAAATGGCAAAGAGAATATAAATAAATGTAAATCGACTCTGGTAGCAATGCACACTCCCAACAAACATAAGCTGCATACTGCAATATTAGTGAGGTCCTAAGTTACTGCACATTTCAGGACTAGATCACAAAGCTGTGTAATTGAGACACTGGGTATCAGGGCTATAACGACTTAATTCCAGCTTGCCCTTGGGACAAGTAGCTCTCACATTTTGCTAGTCCTAGTTGCTCTTTTAATGCTTTGGATGGCAGAAAACTTTCCCAATGTGAAAGAAAGCTACTTGCCCAAAAGGAGAATCTACTTGTCCTGGACGGCCAAACAGCAGGACCCCTGGTATGAAACTTAATAACATAAAAACCACCACAACTGTAAATGAGCCATGAAGTCTCTGTAGTTTAATTTGATGAAGAAAACATTTGACCAGTGACCACAACAGCAATGGAGGTGGTTACAATTGGCAATGGGAATACTAATTAATTTTCCTATCTTTCAGAGCATGATTTCTACTTGCTAACTACCCTGTAGGTCTTAAGTATGATGATAATTTATAAATAATAATGAATGATAATTTGTAAAAGTTGGTATTAATAGTAACTGATTTCACACTACCCAACTTATGATACTTAACAGTCTGATGGCTGTTTTTTTACTCTATGTACTGTGTTTCTATTGAGTTCTAGAAAGCTGGATTGCTTTGGGTTATTTTCTAAATTTATTTAGTTCTCTACTAGCCCAGCCCCCAGATATGACATTATGTACATCATGTATCTTGTCAAGCATACCACCATTTCTGTCATGATGTGCCATTCTTTGCTTGGCTTCTAGAGTTCCCTAAAAAGAAATACTTAATATTTAATACTAACTGTTTCATTAATCAATTAAATGATTAATATTTAATCAACTAGAAATTTGACACCATTAATCATGTGAGGGTTTGGTCCTGAAGGGATGCATTTTACTTAGGAAGGTAAGGAGGGGAATCGATGTATATTTATTTTATTGTTATCTACTGGCTCTGTCAGGCGTCTCCACAATATGCAATAAATTTTTACCTCTATGATCTTTCTTATCCGTGCAACGTTCAGTGCTTGCTGCCAAGCAAACATGTTGACAGCCCACTTAGGAATCCAGCCTTTAGGATCAGCTTGAATTACATAGATTACCTGGCAAAAAAAAACAAATTACCAGTAAAAAAATGGGAAAACGTTGCATTGTATTTTAAAGTTATTGGCCCTTGTTGGTGACAGCAAATTATGATCAATCAGTCCTTCAGACCTTTATTTGTCTCAGCTATATGTTAATTAACAACATCACCCAGGGAAAAAATTAAGTACATATCACATCAAAAAGCACCTTGACACTCTGCTGGGCTTTTCTGGGGTCTGCCCCATGACAATAATGCCAAATGAATAGAACTTGACTAGCAAAACATGAGGCATCAGAAAAGTAACCACTGAGAACTGATTGTAACTACCAGTAATTAAATCAATGTCCAGAGCTCGATGTTTTTCCCGAAAGTTGAGCCCTGATGTTAATGTTCACTACATTACAAGACAGTCTAAGCTATAAACACAATGATACTTAGTGATTTCAAAAAATATTCATATTAATATTAATATTTTTGCATGCAGACAACATTTTCAGCCTGGATAAGCCCTTACACTCAGTTGCACCTTGAAAGCAATATTTAATAATAGTTCATTGGTTATTATAACTGACTGGTTGAAATATTAGTCTCAAAATTAAATTCCTTAAATCAAAACCATCTAATGCCATACTGGTACTAACATCCATGTATCCTGGGTCATCAACACGATGCTTAAAAACATATCCAGTGTGCAACATTTCAGCTCTGATAAGTTTGTAATTCTCTAGAGTGGGACACTCTGGTCTGGTAATTGAAGATCCCTAACAGGAGACATATATAACACTTGATAAATGTTGCAGGTAGCCATAAAAGTAAATATAAAAAAATAAATCAAACCACATTGATATTATTAATTCGCAAATAACCCAAAGCAAACACGGCTGCACCTGCTGCTCATGTTCCCATGTGCAGCATTTCTTGTTCTCCCAAACTTTCACTTGTGTTTCTATGACTCGATAGAAGCGCAGAACATGTTCTCTATTTCTTAAATATTAAATAATAATATAATATCATTTATACAGTCATGAAGGTAATTATTATCCCTAGGGCAAGATAATTTTTTCACTATGATAATACTAATTAAATATTAATTTGTTACTCTAGGTTGAAAATTGAGCTCTACATTATCAACTTACATGAAATTAAAAAGATATATAATTGTAAAACTTGAGAGTAAGCTAACTTTATCTCTAATTTTACATGTAACTTTGCAAATCCTAAAAATGCAGGGTCACTTGTTCTACATTACTGCTACTAGACAAGTTCCTTAAAGACTTGCATCTCAAAGGCTTATGAGATCGTTTTGAATAATAATTCTGAAGTACATGATTGTATTAAAACTTATTAATATATACCAACTAAAGGAATAAACAGCTCAAATTACCACTCCAAATCCAACTTCATTGCCTGCTTCATCAGTGAATATGTCTCCATATTCCAGCCAACACACATCTCTTTCCCAAACAGGTCCTGGTGACCCCATTACAGCCCATTTTATAGCATAGAAGGGAACCTCGGGGACTTTATAGCCGGCAGGAAACTGATGAAGTACTAGACCATCCTGAAAGTGGACATCTGGGGAACAAACAAATTATAACTATTTTATTTAATTGTTTAGAACAGAGCTAGAGTTGTACCATAGGTCCAATTCAAGGTATTCATGATTATAATAAATGACTCAACAGGAACTCTAATTCACTGAAGTTGCAGCTCCAGATGGGGGTAAAATGGTATATTTTCTTGCCCAAGCATATTTGTATTAGGATAACAATGTTCAATAGTGCAACAATCTGAAGCACTGACTAAAAGAGATTTTGATGAGATGAAAACAACTGTTTAGTAGTGTCAGTTTTAAGCTAGCTATACACTGTATCAGACTGCACGTTCCAGGCTTTTAAAGTATGTAGTTTCATGTGCACACTACTAACCTATCATATGGAAGAGACGACGGAAACTTTCCGTAGTAGGTGCTATCATGAGTGCTCTTGCCTCTTCATTAGATGATTTAATTCTAGTCTTGCCACGAATAAGATGAAGCTAAAGAGAGAAAATAAGTCCCTGTCATTAGTTTTCTTTCATTAAGAAGGAGGAATGGGGAGTGGTTCTGTAAGAAGAATTTTATTAATTTCGAGGAATAGAATATCCCAAAGACACCACCTGACTTGTAAGCCAGGCCCTTGAAGCCAACAGCCCTCTTTGACACATGATAACATGAACCTAAAAACCTTAAGTTTATATCATTACAGTCAAACTGACTGAAGTGTACCCCTCAAGATTACATTTATTTAATTGATTGGTTATTTGAATATTGAACCCACTAGTCACTCCAAGACTGAATATGGCTCAGTAAAACAATCAATTCATTAATTAAAAATGTTGCATTCTTGAAATGATTAGCAGGTTCAGCATTCAAAAAATCAATTCATTAAAATTAATGTCTTGTAATCCTGAGGGTTACGCTTCACTTGGTTTGACTGTAATCAAGTACTGTTAGTACCTGACTCCCAGGTCTTGTACCCTGGTAAATGTCAACGTCACTCTTGGTGCAGACATATTGAAAACCCTGAAGAAACATAAAGCTGAATGAAATTAGGTTAAAAGTGCATATGAAGTGCATTTTTTTAATAATTTTACCCTTCAATGGTGGCTATAGACCATATATTATTGTAAGTTTTGAATCAAATAATTTGAACACATAATACACGCAAAGGCTACAGTACTGGCAGCACGCTGGATGGAGCACTCTCATTGGTTATTTCAAGGGGAAGAGTTGAGAAAGAAGAAACATGATTTTCTCATTTCCTTGTATTTGGAAGTATTCACCAATCATTCAGGAATAATAATGTGGCAATAGAGTATAAACCAATCTTGCAATCCATCAAATATTTTCACTCGCTCTGCTTAGTATCTTTCATGAGTTTTGTTCCCCAAATTATTTTCAAAAGAGCCTTAGTTGTTAGAGCTGTAACAAATATTTGAATACATGGACATTATCATTCTGTTCCTCGAGGCTCAGGGTTTTCCTTGAGCTTTGCTCTTGAAAAGCTGGAAGAGGACAAAATATCTGTGCAAGGTTTTGCAACAAATGGAGGTTTTTGTTTATGTACAGCTATCATGAAATATTCAAAACAATCTTTTTATTAATTGATTACCTCATCAGAAGTGGATGCATCTAACAGTCCTTTGACCCATGACTGTGCTAGCTTTTTATAATGGTCTATTTCATCTTGTGTTAAAGGTGCTATTTCTCCAAAGAAATCATCAGGGACTGGATGCTGTGTAAATTAAAAGAAATGAATAGAATTAATTTTGATAGTAGAAAGAGTATAATTCAACAGTTATTCACCAGTAAGTAGAGGTGAATGGTAGTGGACATTTGCAGATCACTAAATATCTAAGTATATGTGTGATTTTCATCAACACTGACTAGAGATGAAGAATAATACAGTCAAACCCCTTCAACCCTAGGGGAAATAAGAACTGGCTGCTTAATTTGGGTTGGTAACTTAAAAGGGGTTTGTCGGGTATTAAAGAATAGACAAGTAGCATGAAATTGCAAAACCCCTCCTACAAGATGAATTATTAAATGTATACCACTTCTGAGATAACCAATTAGAAATGAAAAGCACTACTTCCTTAACATATGCATACTAACTAATTGAACCAATACTTTCAGAGTGAAAATTTTAAAAGGTGAAAAGCAAAAGAAGTGGAAAATGATTTTTGTACAAACACATGAACCTGAATATAAAATTAAGTCTTTAGAAAGTTTAATACCGGTATATAGTCTTTAAAAGTTGATTGGTCCACATCTACATGCAGTAAATAAAATTTGTGTATGTGTCACAAACCGTAAACTTTTTCCTTCCTTTCACATCTTCGTGGCCATGTTGTTTGAAAACCAGAGTTAAAGGATAATGATCTGCAGATGACAAATAGTCCTTGATTCCACTCAGGTGTAAACCAAAACTGGATTTCCCATTCAGTGTGTGTAAGATGCATCCATCTAAAAAAAAGGAAAAAACAGAGAAACTGTCATTGTACACAATGTGACAGCGGAGTGGTAAGTGTGTTGGATGTCACTGGAAAGGCTACTCTCCTAGGACTAATATCCCTTTCTGACCATTGCTGATTCATAGTATTCCTTGCGCATGATTGTAAATAGCATCCAAGACCCTCAACCCCTCTCCTCCCTCCCCTCCTCAGGTAGGCCAACAACCACCACCATCCCACCCTTGTGATGCGCAAGCTAGCTGAGGGCTGGTGGATTCGCCCACAATCAATAATTTTATAACATTGTCAAGATAAGCAGACAAACTCATTTTAATAGCTAATTTATTCCAAAAGTCCTTATGGTAAATATAGGACCGAGAGGGTCCAATTCAATTTGGTCTGTAATCATACAAGTGATTAACAAGATCAGATGACCATATCATGAAGCAAGAGTCTGATTTGTCACGACTACGAGTATTAATTATACAATGCAATTGGATTAACTGCTAGCTTAAAATTATCCATAAGCCTAGTTAATTATAAACAATTATTTGATTGGGTTTTTGTGATATCCAGAATAATCAAGGTTGAGGTAGGGGTTTTGCCAAAGCCGAAGGCTGAGGCTGATAACCCTTACCTCGACCTTGATATTTATTCTGCATATCACAAAAACCAAAACTAATAAATATGGGTTATTGACCAAGCGAGAGATATTGGCTTTTTCTATCAGAACCGCCAAAAATGCAGCCACCGCAAAAACTACTCTGGGAAGGTCCCTTCCTTTACCAGCCATTAATATTGCTACCTGGCCTAAAATAGTATCACCTAGACATGAACTTTGCTTTTAAAATACCTGGAACCTGTCCAGATTTCCCTTTGGCGGGAACATAAACAACATGGCCGTTCTTCTCAACCAACGAAAAATCAATTTCGTCTTTTCTTGCGACGTATATTTTAAAGTCTTTCATCGTGAGTGTGTTGCTGAATACCCTTGAAGGTTTTTTCACTCTTTCAACTTAAACGAGCTCATATTTTGCTAATATTGAGTGAACGTCGACGGATCATAACATACACGAGATTGCTGCCATGTCAACTGGGCTACGAGGGGGAGTGGGAGGGGGAGCTCTTTACTTCGACTCAAAAGTTTTTGAAACAGGTTTCTTTATTCGACCAAGTTTGTTTTTAAAGTTTTTTTAGGTTATTTTTTAAGTGTAGATTGTTCTATTTCGGATAAAAAAGTTAGCTGAAACATCAATAACAATTCAGGGCACCGAAACTTTCTACATTCCCCCCCCCCTCCCCCGATCTCTCACCGAGATCGGGGAAGGGTTGTATATATAAGCAGAAGCATATTACCTTCTGATATAAGTTTTAGTGATTTCTTTCTTCGGTTGGATAGGCTACGTACGAAGAAATGTTTAACTAATATTTGTTTGTGAGTAGTTGTTGTTATGTTTCTAGTCTTTAATTCTCATTTCCGCCATCGTTGGACAAAAGCCGGAAAAAGTCTCCAGATCCCCGAAATACACATTTGGCGAAAAATAAAAGTATTGGAGTCCTTTTTCCATCCTACCGTGATTCAATTTCCATTTGAAAGATATGTCTGCTAGTGAGTTACCCTGGCGTTTTCGGAAGCAAAAATTGTGATAAGAACTGCTTGTTAAATTATCTCCTCCATTGACAACTTCGCCTCCGTAGCTCAGGGGTTAGAGCACTGGTCTTGTAAACCAGGGGTCGAGAGTTCAAATCTCTCCGGGGGCTTCGTTCTGTTTTTTCTTTCGTCTTTTTGCACTGAGTTATAAAACTAAGCAGTCCTTAGAATGTCTTAAGGTGTCTTTTAATATTTCTTTCTTTTTCATTTGGTTTCGGTTGTGCTAGATTACTTCCGACTTATCACGAGCACACGTTACAGTATGGTGGTAAATTTCACAATGGGAATACCTTGAAAAAACTGAATCAGAACTGAATTGTTTCCTTAAGTCTTGTTCTCACTGGTTGGAATACATGTATGTTTGAAGGGCAGATCTGGTGGGGTTTTGTTACCTGTTATGAAAAGGGAGAGGCTAAAACCTCAAAACAAGATACCCAGGGATCTTTCACCTCCCCTAACCCCCCATCCCCGTTCTGACTCCCAAGTCTTCTTGATTCCTAAAAGTGGCACTGGACTAATAAGAAAGTTAACTTGACTAGCCCGGGTTGTTCAAAAGATGGGTAACGCTATCCACCGGATAAATCAAAATCAGTGGTTTGTTTTGATAACATTTATCCACTGGATAGCTTAAGGTCGTAATACTAGCAACATAGATAAATATTGAAGAAAACGGACAACTATTTTCAAAGACATGTTTCGGCATGCTTATGCCATCTTCAGTTTAATAGTGAATAACAAGTACGTGATACAGTTACTGGATAGCATTATCCAGCCTTCGAACAAGGGGCCAGGGGTGCACTGGAGCTATTCTCAAGAAATCCTGAATTACAAGTAAAGAGACACAACTGAAAAATTAAATTTATTGATCACCTCAAATTGATTAAAGCTACGAAGTGCAATCTTCAAAGTGTTGTTTATCACGTAAAGATACCTTATCATTAAGGAACTTTTGAATATAAATGGATTAAAAATGCTTATGTATGTGAGTATCTCTGAAATAAAGACATAGCTGTGGTTTTATTTATAATTATAACATTAATAAGTAACTTTCAGCTGTTTGTCTATCAATAAAGTTATCTACACAACCGTGAACCTGAATATTAAAAAATGTTTCTCCACTGGGAAGAAAACTATAAAACTCCTCTTGGTACCCAATGTACAGTTATGTTGTGCTAAACAGTCAATGTCCTTTATTTCCACAGAATGGGCCCCAGAAATAGAGAAAAGGAAGGTCTGCTGCAGAATATCGAATGCAAGGGTAACACTTTTAGGTGCTACCATTCTCAAATTTTTATTCAATGCAAGCACTCCAAATTTGAAGGCCTTTTTTCCAAGCAATGTTTGGACAATGTTTGTAATTTCAACAACATATCAAAATTTACTTAATTAGGGCTTAGAGAAAATAAAAGACATTAGAGAACATGTATGTTGTTTCCCTGCTATTAATCAGTCTACAAGTTTTCAAAAGAAATTATTTCAGCAAATTATCCCAGCATTTTCTTTCAAAGTATTTCAGCTAAAACAAAGGAATACAATAATCATTCAATATAGGAGATGATGCAGAGAATGCTTTTAAGTTTTAGAAATCTCGTTTTTACACATGTATGAGAAATGAAAATTCAAATAATTAACATAGTTATCATGACAAAACTGATTTAATGTGGCATAAATGTACATACAAATATTTACAATAGATGTTAAAACTCTGTTTTGTCCCCAGTCGCTTGTACAATAGTAAAAATATAATAATTAACTAGAAATGAGGGGCACAGGGAATCATGGGGGGACTGTTCCAATGTATTCACATACATGTAAAGAAAAAACAAATCGGACACTTTGTAAAATAACTGTGCACATTTGAACTATTTAATAAAGTAAAAACAGTCAAATTGCCAAATGCTACAATAAGCTACCAGCTAATAAAGCAATAAGTTATCTGCTGAAGAAGTAAACAGCAATTTCTTTTTCAGCAATAGTCTTATGAATTATTCAGTAATTTGAGGACCAAAGTACTGTCTGGATATCTTAAGCCACCTAACCTAAACTTTTTAATATTAACTTTAGGGGGCCAATGACCATGTCTGGTGAAATAAACTTTAAAAACTACACTATACAAAATAAGAACCTAAAATACTGGGCTAAAAACGATGTACAATTACTGTACTAGAACTAAGGGAAGCATGTTAACATACTGAATCAAAATTTTGTCCTTTGGAAATTGAAATGTCTCCAAATGGCTTTTTCTGATGAACGTTGATGCTAGATTCCTTGCTGAGCAATAAACAACTGTAGAATTTGTAAGCCACTTGTTTCCGACTGCTCTTGTGCACTAAGCTACCAAAACTAACAGAGTCTTTTTTCTGGAACTCTCTCTTGAGGGTGTGCAGAAGCTGTTGAGTGCGTTTTGTCCACCGTCTGTTTTCAAACTGTTCACTTGTTTCAGAGCTTTGCTGCTCTTCGTTTGTTTGGGAGGCTGCTAATTCTTGTTCTAGTTCATTGTCCTCAAGCTCATCTCTGTTTGGATAAATATCCTCCACACCACCAGCTAAGAATGGCTCTTCCTCTTCCACTGGCCGTTCATTATCTTCAAGAGCAGGATGAACAGGTTCCTCTGGTAAGCCAGTTTCATTGGCATCTATGTTTGCAAAAGATACTGAAGACCGTTTACTGACTTCATAAATTCCCGACACATCCTCTTCATCTCTTGCTATTTCCGGCTCATCAACGTCCATTTTTTCCTCTGACTCTGTGGTATCGGACTCTCCATTTACTTCCTTTGTAAGATTTTGAATAAAAGCATCCACAACTGGCGATGCAAAGAACTCTGTTCCTGGTAGAACAAAAAGCTTCTCTGCTGTTGATGAAATTTTGAGTTTCATCCTGCACTTTGTAGGTGGAGCAAGTGTGGCGGGCTTGACAATATCAGTTGTGTCAGCAAGTTGAGACTTAATGGCTTCTGTGGCTAAAATTTTTTCATCATCAACAATGAGTTTCCTCTTTCTGCGGCTACGCTTTTCTCTTTGAACAACTTCCACAGGCTCAAGAACAAATGCCTCTGCTTCATTGTGTAACAGGGTTGTTTCATTTGCAGTCTCATTTACACCTGTTTGGATAAAAAAGTAATCACTGATTAAACTAAAATTTTCATACTGAATAACACTTCCATTCAAGGCAAGTAAAGCCTGGGTGCTTCCCATTCAACCAAAAAATTTTAATTTAATTTTTTTCCAAAATAAGATAATACTTGTGAAGTGATGCAGAATTCTAGCAAATCAATGCAAAATTCTGTACAATGTATGTAAGAATCAGGCAGGAAAAACCCAGATCAAGTAAATTTTGCTCTTGGGCAAGTGAAAACGGAAGTGGTGGCACGGTGGTCAAGTGAAATTAGCCTCAGTAGCCTTTTGATTAGTTGTAGCTGATAACACATTAACATTGCATGCCTAATGACCAAGTACTGTAATATTTTATTGAAATGTATTTGCCAGCCCACAGGGTAACTGGATTTCGCTGTTTTTTTTAATGTCATCATTTTCTACCCTATTAGAATCTAGTTGGCACACTGGACTACAATTACAACAAATGTAGAGGACTATAGAAAACATATACCAACAAAACCATACCCTCATCCTGAGCAGGTTCAGCATCAGCACTCTCCTTGTGTTCATCCAAGTTAGTATCTACCGGCTCTAAGGTAACATCTGCTGCAGCAACAGTGGTTGGCAAGTCATCAAAACCAGGTACCAGTGCATCACCACCACCAAGTTCATCTCCAAACCCATCAGCAAGAAAATCCACACCCTCCCCACCGAATCCATCATCTCTGAGTGGTTCATCGAGGGCAATGTCTAGAGCAAATGCAAGTCAAGAAATTTGCAGTTAATAAAGTGTAGTACAGTATTGAGTGAAATGGCAAATAATTGACTGCAGATAATGCTTCCAGGCAAACATTGTACTCTTCAGTGACACATTTTTTGAAGAACATGTATTATAGAATTGTATTACATTATACTGTACATATTCATGTACAAGTTGAGATGGTATAACTAAATATGGAGCTTACAACAACAGCAACCCCAGGGATGCCTGGTAAAACACTTACAGCACCCTCCAAAAGGAGATAAACACAAAGCATAAATACCTAGTCTGCTTTTCTCTAAAGTTGAGTCGCTGATCCCCTTTGGTTCTCCACCTTCAATTAAGCTTAATTTGGAAACATCGTTTGACTGGTTAAGTGGTTCCTCAACAGAAGGCTCGTGCCTGAAAATTTCTGGTTCTAATTCCCCTTCAAACAGGATGTCTCCAAAACCATCATCTCCAATAAAGTTGTTTGTTATAATATCTTCCTTCATGGTGATTTCCTCGATACGGCCCTGGTTTAGAGTGAACTGGGCATGAATTTCAACCTCACTGAGACAGAAATGAAAAGCAATACACAGTAAGCTGGTGAATAACAAGTTACAAAACATCAATTACTAATTCTACTTGATTTGCCAACATGTACATGTAAACTTCAATTGATGCCATATATAAAACTTCCATTCAGGTTAACTAGGACTTTCTCAGTTTTCTTTTTTGATTTTGTGCTTCACTCAGGCCTACAGTAAGAATTTGTTACATTCATAGATATTTTGCTCCATCCTAAAACATATATGCACAAAAAGAAATTACATTGGTCATACTACTGTGCAATTTTTTTTTTTGACAGATGCAGTGGGTATACAGTAAGACAGTGACAACTATGTTTCTTGTTTGTTTCATTTTTCCAGGTGGGAACGCACATATTTTAAGTTATCAAGACAAATATTTCATTTACAATAGCTATTGAAGAAACACAACAAATAAAGTACATCTACATATTGTTACATTTTTAAAGGGGGGTCTAGATTTTGGCCAATACAAAAAATAGCTTAATGTTGCTTACTTAAGTTCAGGTAACGTCATATCAAGGTCTGTAAAGACCTCTGGCATAGTGACAGCAGCAAATGCAAGCTCTCTTCCCTCTTCAGGTAAATCAACCACTCCAGGTCGAAAGGCCATTTTGATTTTTACAAAAGCCTCTGTGCAATCTGCCAAAAGATACTTAGTTTTCCTGGAATATATCCTTACAACTCCAAGGAGGAGGTGTCCTGATGTTCTCAGGGCAAGCTTGACTTTAGGTGAGATAATGCTTTCAACTGACGATGGGAGATCTGTTTCAGAGACAAGCGCCTTGCTGAGTTTACGTTCCCAGTGAGCAGCCAGCCACACCCTGGCCAATGGGGCTTTCTTAGCCAAGATAAATTGATGGTAGAACATGGTGTTGGTTGCAGGGTGCTACAAGCTATACTCTGTCTGAAAGAAAAGAATAACACATAAATTAAATGAAGTACAACATCTAAAATCATGAAACAGTTTTAAGTGTCTTCAACACATTAATTTAAGCAAAAAGTATCTTCATAATCCACATGCTTTTTTTCTATTATTTGTGTAGGTACACTGTACTCATTAACATTAACCAGTTATTTATATTCAAATTTACATCTCTTGTAATATTTGCACTGAAGAAAGCAGAAGTTTCCCCTGAAACAAGGCTGCTAAATTGGAGATTGCTGCTTTATATCTAGAACAAGACGTTGAAACAACTAATAACCGTGCTTTGTAAATTCCTGTTTGCACTCATAAAAAAGTTACACAATATCTCACCACTTCTGTGGAAAATCAGTCATATTCCAGAGAAGTCACTGACGTATTACTTTCCAGTGAGTCACACAATCCGAAGTTTACTCCATCATGGCTAAATTTAGAACTGTTGTAGTTTTTTCGATAATATTTAATAATATTAAATGCTGCAAGCTTAGGTAAGTTTTTGTTTATCTCAGCAAATATTTAATTTTCCTTCAAATCTCTGAGCTCTCTTCCATGAAACAGCCAAAGAATTCACTTGAATAGCCCACACAAGAAATACTCACAAAATTGCAGATAAATTAGTGACAGTTGCTTCTGGCAAAAAAACTTGCACTTATTTGTCAAGTGGCATAAGTCAAAGCTACAACATCAGCATATTCCATAAAACTACAAAAAAATATCTATTTTATACACGATTAAGTAAAAAAGATCCATAACATTTTCCGTACATTAATATTTTTGATTTCTCTTCTTGTTGAACATTTAAGCTTAAATATCTTGTGATCAATCAAAAATTCACAGCGATTATCTGGAATAGTTCATAATGACCAAAATTTCAGAAGCAATAAGCTTTTCTTTCCAATTCAAATGTAAATAGGTCTTGAGAAATATCTTCTCCTGTGCTTTATTGCTTCTGGGAAGGTCCTGAAACCTTTTTTGGAGGAGTTTCAACTCAGAATTCAAACTGCCAGTTTAGAGCAGATTTGTTGTCTTGGTTGTCACGTATGTACATTAAAACTCCGGCAGCATGGCCTGCAGGAACCTCCAAGAATAAGCAAAGCATACATCGAGACAACAGCCAACCCATAACACTTTTTTACTGTATCATAAACCACTATGGTTTCTTGCTTAAATTTCACATTTATTCAAGCTCATTGACATTTAACTCATAACCTGTGTTGCAACGTATCTTAAGTTTAAAAGTGGAAAATATTTCAAACACAAAATGATACTGAAATCTTATGACTTGAATATTCATAACACATGGTTTCTACTGGTCACTAATCAGGATGATTTTGTGAGCAGTTTGGACTTTCAGCACCTCTGCCTGTATAACCCTCTCAACGATGCAAAGCAACCATTTTGTTTCAGTTTCAAGTATATTCCCAGAAAATGTTTGTACCTTTTTTTATTTTGACATTTACACAAAACTTGAGAAAACATAATTCTATACACAAGCCCAAACATGCATGTAGATATAAACATCAAATTTGATTGCTGAATAAAGTGACTGCAAATCATATGTTTAATCAGTTGCTGGATTATCAAATGAAGTTGCCTCTGGTTAAGGAGAAATCAATAAAGATTGAAGTTGAACATTTGATAATCAAAAACAGTTGTTCTTATCTAATCTTACTTCCAAGGAACAAGAAAACTACGACGAACAAGAGTCACACACTTTATATATGTTAAGCATAAATATTGCGCGGGCTATTTCGGTAACCGTTTCAAGATGTAAAAAAAACTGAAAGAATCATTATTATTAACAAAACATTTATTCTCGAATTACTAAAGGAATTAAAAAATAACGCCGTTTTAACAAATTCACCACCATTCACACAAGCAAACAAGTTCGGGTCATAAACAGGAAAATTGACGTTGAAGCGGTACATTTCAAATCCAGCCTTTGTCACGAAAATAAAGCTGGTTTTGACCTCAGTGTGGCGTCCAACACTTTCTTTTGTGGGCAACCGTGGAAATTTTCAAGAACACGATTAAAATCTTAGGGTTGCAGCACCGAGTAACATTTTTATCCCTCGAGGCACCCAAACAAGCACTGGCCGAAATTTTACCGACAAGTTGAAGATCAATTCTAGCCTGAACAACAGCTTTGCACTTTCGACGCAAACATGCTTCAACAGACGACTTATAACGAAAAAACGTTGCACACCCTACTTCGAAGTAAAATGGTAAGGATTAAGCACTAAAAATCGATTTTCTGTATTTGTCAACAGCACATGAAGCGAAGAAAACGACGCCAAGCGAACCAAACTAGTATTGTGTTACTTTGTTGTAGGCGCGGAAATTTGGAACACTGATAGAGCTACTAAAACTAAAAATACACCGAATGGGAACTTCTCAGCGGATGCCATGGGCATAATTGCTTATTACTTACCTTTCTAAGTCCAAAATAAATTGTAAAAACAACCATAAAATTGCCTTTTTCGCCCTTATTATAATTCAAGATGGCAGCCAACATTCGAACGATCAACGAATTCCCGCCGAAATTTGCACATCACGTGACTTTTTGCACGGCTACCAAGGACCTCTCGTCGTCGTGGTGACGCGTTCCAGGCTTCCCAT
>OMLO01000988.1_pt1 | contig 20817 bp, 7 predicted proteins | sample 1674811 | NCBI WGS metagenome assembly OMLO01 (sample SAMN06265003, study PRJEB25207) | coral metagenome | isolation source: Coral host | place: Mexico:La Bocana,Puerto Morelos, Mexico | collected 2008-11-13 | reverse complement strand
ATGGAAAAATAAATTGGTGAGAGCTTCCTTACGCCCCCGCTTGTTTAAGGCTTTTTCTTCGTTACAGGTTGTTTCGCTGATTCCTAAATTTTCCTAAAGCACGACGAAGTCTTCTAACTTACTCTATTGTTCAAACAATCGCCTGAAGACGTGAACATCGCTTGTTACCTGCAAATTCGCTAAAAAAAGGAGAGATAAACGTGGCGTGATGATATGTTATCCAGAAAATATTACATAAGTTTCGTAACAATGAATTTCCGGCGAGTGGGTCAGTTTTGACGAATTTCTTCGTAGGCGTTTTTTTTTGCCGATTTCATAGATACGCGGACATAGTGCAGTTTGTCGTGCGTTGCTTGATTGAAAACTTAACCAAGTGACAAGCGTACTTAGGTGGGTGTGTGACAAGTGTACTTAGGTGGGTGTGTGACTAAGTTTTGCAGCTGTTTATTGTTCCATGTATGTGTCCACACATCATCAGACCAAGTTTAAACAGACTCGTTCCGTATGGTTAAATCCACTAATTGTGCGATAGTATATTGACTCGGGAAACTTTCGTTCTTTGGTAAGTAAATCGACTTAAATTTCCGTTTCCCTAGTTTTCGGTCCAATCTTTAGGGAAAATTAAAGACAATTAGAATATCCGGCGATATCCAAGACTAAGACATCATTTAAATAACTTAAACTTTACTTTGAGTCGAAGGAAGATTAAGCTTTAAAAGATACATTCCACAGGAGAATGATTTACGGCTAAAAATATGGATGACAAAAGAAAGATCAGACCGCAAAGTAGCTGTGTCTCCTTTCGTATAATTTGTTTGTCATCCTACCACACCTTTTAGCGAAAAAAATGGAATTATTTTACGTGTGTTGTGTTCTCATGTGTACTATAGTCGCTAGATATTACTTACATGAGTTGGTCCCGGCTTTGTTCCGCGATTTGACTGAAAGAAAGCAGGAATTACGTGATTATAGCAAAACAAAAAAATAAATAAATAGTGGACGAGCGTGTGATCATGAACAGTTTGAACCAAAGGCAGAAAGAGCTGGCGTTTTAATGCAATATTTAGCTTTTCCTTTTTAAACGTCCGACATCATTAACAGATAGAGAAAGGTAAATTTCTGTTGCTGTTAACTCAGTATTGGTTTAACCCTGAATGACTATGAATTTACTTATAACAATTCGACTGAATTTGTTTCAAAACTGTTTACTGATACAATGGAGTAAATTCTCGTTTATTTACAAGTACATTTTATACGGATTATGCCTTTATAGCCAGGTTTTAAAGTGCTATTTCCAGGCTTTCTTATGTTAAACATCTTAACTCATTCGCGAATACAACAGAGCAAATTCTGGTTTATTTACACGTTATCGTAATGAGGATTATACACAGTGGCTTTGCGACTGTTTTTTGGGCGATATTTTATTTTTTCACTTTAAAATGCCTAGATCACAATAGAGTAAATTCTGGTTTATTTGGATTTTGGTTTAAATAAGGATTACGTGGAGTGATTTGTTCGTCCACAAATATTTGGAGCCCGTGTGTTGACTGGAGCGACAAATTCAAGAACATTCCATTGTGAGAACTTTGACGTATCTATCAGTCATTGCTATTATAGTACAAGTCTGCAGTTATTTGTTATAAATGTAGCTAATATTCAGTTACGCCGGTTAATTTATCGTGATGTTTGTCGGCGAGCGAGCGTTTCCGCGGGTAGAGATACATTCAAAAAATATTTCAGCTAAGCTTGCCGTTCATCTTCGGTCAGCCTGAATCGTCACAGCGCCGTGAGGTATTCCGACGCCTTTTGTCTGGTTACTGTCCCTCATGGCTGATTCTGATGATTTCCTCATAGTAAGTAAATCAGGTTATTTGCTAAATTAGCATGAGGTAAAGTTTGCAGTCCTAGCTCGTGGCAAAACATGAGTGATAACTAAGGGCGAATTATCGCCGGCGCGGCAGACGAACTTAGAAGCGACAATTTACAATACGATAGTTAGGTCAATAACAATTATTGATCTTTGAATTCCGGTCTGCGCCTTCAACTTATCGCCTAATCTGTCTGCTTTATCCAATTAGCATCTATAAACTTATTTTCAGTTGTTTTTAGTTCAAAAGGTTGACTTTTCGTGCTAGTGTCACATAACGTCATTAATTAATTTGGGTGAGGGCGCGGCACAGTTTCTCGAATTGCCTACATAATGGCGGGCTCATATTGCGAAGTGCTAGATGGATAAGAGATAACAGCTAGATGGTGACTGAACAAGAGCTTTACGAAGGCGAACCTGAGAGGTTGAGATGTAGAACCAGTCACCTAAATGAACTTCAATTCACTTCAGTTTATTTTAGACGGATTGTCCTGCAGTTGACGTAATGGCGCAATCACTTTGTTTTCATTTTCTTGTATAAAACTGTCGGCAAATCATTTTGAATTTCTCTTGACATTTTCTCGAACAAGCATGTACCGCATCTCTGGCTGCAAAGTAAGTATCCTTGATTGAGCATGATTTTTGTTCTATTAGATTAACTAGGAGAAGTTTAAACTTATAACTGGAAAATTCTTTTATGATGAGTATTTTAAGTTCTTCATCAGTCTATAGTACTTGGCTGTATTGACTGTTCTAATCGATGGATAGAAATATGAATGGCTTCTTTTGACTATCATACACAGTGCGCAATTCAGTAGTCGCATCTCCAAGCACTTGTGCTCGGTAATTTGTCTGTTTGACAGCAAACGTATTGACATTGCAACAAATAAGCGCCTGGGCAAAGCATCGCCGGAGTTCACGATTTGTTCCACAGGCTACACACAGCGAAACCCATTAAGGTAAATACTTCATCAGCCGGACTGTAGGAAAATACTAGCAATCAATCCCAGTATCTGCAGCATAAAGTGACCAGGAGTATAAGTTGGATGAGGACGAATTTCTTAAGTATGAATCAGGGAAAATTCGGGCAAATCCTTCAAGAGCGGATGTTTGTTACACTCAAGGAAGCTCAAACTACGACACGAGAGATTAAACTGAAAACTCGTAGAAATACTAGCAGTATCCTCCTCTGGTTGCGATGCTGGTCTATTTAAAGCTACTTCTTGCTTTATCGTCAGTTTTTAAAGTTTCCTCGCTAACGTAAGTTACTTGTATATCTTGGGTGAAGACCGAGAAGCTCGGTGGATGGTGTAAACGACACACATGAAAACAGACTCAGTGGTAAATCTAAGATAATATAAAAGTATTAAGCGCAGTTTGAGAATCTTTTTCCTATAATAATGATAGTAATATACTTCATTTAAGTGTTAAATGTATCTAGCGCTCTCGCACTAATTGGGGACACTTTCCACGCTAGAACTGGAATTTGGAAATGTTGGGGTTTTGAGGAGAAAGGAAAACCGGGATACCCGGAGAAAAACATCTCGGAGCAGAGAAGAGAACCAGCAACAAACTCAACCCACACATTACGGCGGGTCCGGGAATCGAACCCGGGACAAATTGGTGGGAGTTGAGCACTCTCAACACTGCGCCATCCCTGCTCCCCATTCACGATCAATGTTTCCTGGTACATTATGTTCACTCGTAGCTGTTAAACTTAGAGAATAGACATTAGATTAACCTAAGAAGACCAAGGCATCTTCGTACTAACCAGAAGACTTGATTGACTAACTTAACATAAGACTCAGCGAAAACATCTTAAAACTCGGTTTTGATAGATTGCTTTAAACGATAAAAATGTAACCACGATGTTTGTAAATTAAGCATTGTTGTATATTTGATGAACAATGATTATCATTCTGTCCACAACATGGTGACAGCCAGTGGTCCTCACTTTCCAGTTTATTAATTGACCAGTCCTATGCGTTCAACATAAGGCAATACCGATGTTCGTTTGGGATTTTTTTTTGCGTCTAAGAAAATCTGGGAAAGGAAACAATACCGAAAGTCTTGCATAAATCGGGTTACGTTAAAGTAAAAATGTCCGGCTGAATTGAATAGCTCATAATCACAACTAAGGCCTTTATAGCCTTGACCTCGTCGAGTTCATTGCCATTCTCTGAAATATTAAACCTGTTAAGTTTACTTGTCGATTGATTAGATTTGATCAACGATTAATGGCTTAATAAAAGACGGATTAGAAAAAAATATTTCTGCTGTGGTAGTTAAGCCTGAGTTATATTTTGAGCGACAAAAAGAGAAACGGAAACGGAAAGAGCTTGATAATTTGTTTTTCAGACACTTAATCCGAATCTTATCCGATTTGCCTAACATATTATCTTGTCATTTCCTCAAGTTTCTGAAGTTTTCAATTCGGCAACAACTGTAGCTATAAATAGCGATTAATTCATACATTAAAGCTGAATAGTTGAGATGTCAATGTGAATAAATGCTGTTTTAGCTTCCGCTTGTAACAAATTGTCGTGGTGCAAGTAGATTCTTTGACTGAGTTGTGCCTTATCAATACAATTGGCAAATAATCTTAACTTATCAGACACCCGGTGCTATGACAGAGTATACACAATCAAGTTAAGATAAGCCTTGAATTAAGAGACGAAATTGGCTATTGAATTCACTACAACGCCGTCTCTTACATCTCAAAATAAACATTTTAACTCAAAGTAGAAGCCTTGCTGTTGTTTGGCGGCCTCCATTGACGATGGAGTTTAAACAATCTCAAGCCGTGCGGTGACGTAGGAAGAGCACGGTTTGCCCGCTGTATACGCCTCCCACGAGAAAAGAACTAAACCTTAGCGGTTAAATTTAGATTTTGCAGTGTGTGATTACACAGAACTGAATACAGGGTACAAGTTTAGATTGCGATGCTAAAATTGTACAAGACAGATAATCACTCGTCATGTGGTCGCGCCAAAGAAAAGCCATCACTTAGTTGCAGATCCATAGGAGGTTTTTGTGGCGTTGGATAACTTCAACGAGGACAAAGCATCCCTTGAACTTAGATTATGATTGCGATGTGATCCCAATCAAGTTAATCAGTTCGCATTTAGTTCACGCTGTGTTGGTCGATTTGTTCAGGGTCCGAATGACGCACGGACTCAAAGAGAACAACTCTTAAAGTGCGATTGCGAAATACCTATCATTGAGGAATCTCTGCCGGCCTTATTGCCGAGGTATTTGGAGTTTGGAGTTTTGTCTTTAGCTTTATAGTCCTCAGAATAGCTTTGACAGAAATGTCATGACATTAGTGACAGCTTTTAAAAGGACATAAAAGATTGTTTTCTGAAACATAGATTTCAACTGGAAATACACCATGTACAGACAAATTGTTTTCTTTTGTTAAATTTCCATTTCAAGTTGAAAAACGTTTTCCATTTGCAGCGTTCTTTGATACTTAGTATGTACAGCTGGCTTTTTTTCTTGATACAATGAATCCGTCAACAATACGACTGGGCAATAATAGAGTCTTCCTTAATGCCATTGACGAAGTTAATAAAGTTTTGCGTCTGTAAAATAACAACTGTTCATTGTTATTCAAACTCTTCAGGGGGGCCACGTGGAAATGTTTCAAACTTTATGAAGGAGAACTAAGTTGTCAATATCTTTCGACTGTCCCGCAGGGCAACAAGAGGTTTATATAAGATATTCATTTATAACGTTCCTTTGTCGTTTAGCTGTTGACCTTTGTTGAAGTATTATTTACACTTCACGGGCTTATAAATTTTGCATTATTTCACTGCGGTAAAGAAATTGTTTCCAATAACTAGACCAAACCCAGTTATACAATATTGTGAAAGAAAGTTGAATTCTCGGGATTAACCAGTTTGTAATTTCTTTTAGTTTTCTCTTTTCGCCCGGCATTTATTTAGGCTAATGATCAATTAAACTAAGGTTCTCTGCAACATAATGAAATATTTCTCATGCCACATTTTTTGCTGGTTTCGCTGAAGCGTCAAAACGTATTACAAAACACAATACGTAACTTTTAAATTGTTTCCTTCCCAAGAAAACGCACCGCCCCTTGTTTTGATTTACATGACCGTGAGTTTAACATAGCTTCGGAGTTAGATAAAATAACATATTTTGCTAATCCGCCTATAAAAAATCGAGACTTTGCTTTGGTGAATTGTTTCACTTGTACCTTGACAGGTTTTTTGTATTGCCATGACTACCCGGGGCAGTAAACCCGTTTGTTTAGGCTGAGGAATGTGCTAGAAATCTACCTACAACCTTGACCTCTGACGTCGGTTTAGAGTAGAAATTAGTAACAGTTAGTAGATAGTCTTGTAGCAAAACATTACGACGGAAGCTGTAAACCTCAGTGACGCTAAAGTAAGTGGATTTTTACACAGTCTGTTTTGTTACTATTAGGTTGACTTATTGTCTAAAATTCTCGTATTTTGTCGTTCTGGTCGAGTGCTCCACTGTGGATCAAAGTCTTTGATGTTATTTTAAAGCGACAAAGTCTCTTCTAAACGTTTTTCTTTCCTTATCAAACGAAGCTAAAACAAAGATTACCAACGTAAAGAGCAAATCCAAACAGGATTTTTCTTTTTCTTTGTTCTGACTTTGTACATATAGTTTCCTGTCAGATAAAGTAATTCCAATCTGTCATTTTCTTTATTAATAAGTAATTGTAAGTCACTAAGAGTTGTAACATTTAATATCTGCAGAGCCCAGGTCTTGTAAAAATTAATTGAGAAAGATCGATCTTAAGTTTTACGCTCGTTGAATTATTTCGTTTTCTTTGTTTCAAAAAATATCTCAGCTTAAAGAAATGATACGTTGAATTTAAAAGGAAACTCTAAACTGTCACGTCCTTACTATTACCAGAAATTTCCGTCAAGGGTCTGTATTAAATTACGTTTTTACGTTAGCAACGTAATCACCCTGATAAGTTACTCCAGAAGATTCTATTTTAATACTTCAGCTATTAAGTCAAGCCGAGACATTTTTTTCCACAAATATTTTACGGAGGGTGACCGTGAACAATAACAGGCAAATTTCTCGCCAATTCAGCTTAATATATTCTATTGAGATTGCTAAATTTAGTTAGCCATTCGGACCGAAATAGAACAGTTTGTTGTCTCACTTTAAAGTGTCTTTGAGGTATAACAATTGACACCTCTGCTGTAGTTCTGCCTCAGAGATATTTTCCCTTGGCTTGAAAAGCTTTCTCAGCTGACGTTTAATAGGAATTTCCAAGTGTAGGTTGGCTTACGGACTTGACAACAGCAGGCCAAGGTAGATGGAAAATGTCTGACCAGTTTCGCAATCAATCACAACACAATTTTGCGCTGTTTGATTCCAGACATGCAAACTAAAAAGCGTCTATAAAACTTTCCTTGTGGTAAAATAAATTTCCTTGAGGTCGCTTCAACTCGACCCACTAATCGTAAGATTAAATTGGAATTCAACTGGCTAAGTTAACGCATTGTTATTTTATTGCAGCCTTCTTCAACCGAAATCAAGTCCACTCCGATGCCACCAATGGGGTCCATAACACAACGCTCACCAAAGTGCGCTCGTTGCAGAAACCATGGCGTCATCTCTATTCTCAAAGGACACAAACGGTTTTGCAAATGGCGAGATTGTGCATGTTCTGATTGCAATCTTATAGCCGAGAGGCAAAGAGTCATGGCCGCGCAAGTGGCACTTAGAAGACAGCAAGAAAGCGACGAGGCGGCGAGCCATCTTTCTTATGGTTCGATGCAGTTGTGTTTTAATCCAAATATGCACAAGGCATCAAGAATTATTCCTCCCTCGCCAACATCTCCACGAGAAGGTCAAATCACGCAGAGAAGTGCAAGTTTATCTTCGCGATCAAGTTCGCCAAACGACGAAGTCAGCAACGAGTTCGAATCTCCTGGAAGTAGTACAAACGAAGGTAAATTTGATGAACTTGTTATTATTTAGCGACCTTTTCCTTTCACGCTCCAAATAGAAAAACTTGTTTTTTTTTAATGGAATTTTACTCAGACCGAGTTTCCAACTGAGTGGACAACTTTTGGAATGCTTAATGCTCTTGCAATCCTCTGATTGGCTCCGGAGTTCTCAGCCACATTCGGCAAAAAACGGCACTAGTTAAGCCTTGATTTTGTTTAGAGCGTTAATGAGAGGTTAGCTTCAACATGCCGGCGGCTAAGTTATAATAACATGTCGAACACGTACTTCTGTGCTGAACTGACCCATGGATGTTATGCAAGTCAATTCTCTCTATGTCAGATTTAATCTATACAATATACATCAGTTTATTTCCATGCTTCTATCAATCGATGCTGCGTTAATGAATGGCTGAAAAGTACACTCTAACACACACAAAAAAATAGTTCACTTTGGCTGGTCAGCTGAGTTTAAGTCCGAACACTCGTAAGACTTTAGGCTTATTTAGTTAAAGATTTTAAGATTTTCTATATCATAGATTCTAATAACATTTTCATATAACTTATGTATATTTTATTGTAGTGATATTAGTATTAGTGTAGTTTTTTTAGTAGTGTCCCCTAATTAGTACGGTGCTATTCACCAGGCTTTAAGGTTCTTGACACTTAAATAAAGTTTCTTACTTTACTTACTTACTTTAAATAGTTTTAAGTTAAACTGTTACCATATGCGCTGGTAATGATGCAGTCGCCGCCTGTTTGTTTGTAAATAGAAAGCTTCTGTAAACAAAGCATTGCCAGTCAGGTCTCCTCGGATGTGCAAAAGTGTTGGAGTTTGAAAAAATTCCTGTTTGAGCAGAGCCACTCTTTTTTGAAACTCAATTAGCATAAACACTAGGCACAGAAAGAAATCGATAAATTGTAACAAAATGTGGGTGCCATTTTCGCTTATTCCTTTGTAAAAGGAAAGCAATTTTATATAAGCAAGCATTTTATATAAATATAATTGATGTAACGGCAACTGCTAAAATTGTAACTTAAAATTTTAAGGTTTCAAAATTAATTTTGCTTTTCTGTCAAAATGTTGTACTTGTACGATATTCCTTGGATTACGTGAACAGAAAAAGCACGACTTTAGTGGATATCAAAAAATCCCTTCGACCGAATTTCAGTTCTAATAATGCGTTTATTAAAAGGAGGAGGGGGGTGATGGGCGCAAACATGGTAGTCAAAATAATGAGGTACTGAATAAATTCAGACTTTACCTTGACTAATATCTTTAAATAGCACGAAAACATTGATTTCTTTTTCCAAGACGTTCACCGGAGTACCTCATTGAGCTAAGTGTTCACAAATTTGGAAACCGTTTGTCTTTATATAAAACACCGTATCGACATAAGAATGTGCATAAACTGCTCTCATGCAAATTAAACTGTTTTCTCTGATCAATAGTTTTAATTTAAGGACTTCAATTCCAAAGATTCGTTCATATATGTCTGTGGAAGTACTTAGTAAAGAATACGTGTTGAAATTATTACAAACTGCAAACTAAATGCACGCGCGACATTCTGAAGACTGACAGAACAACTGGTGACGTTCAGTGAAGTGTTTTATGTGTTAAAAAGTGGTCAAGTGTTGCCTGTTTATACTCTGATCCTTGAAAATAGAAACCTTTGTTTATGTCTCAACCGCAATGTTATTATTTTACAATCTTTTATGGCTTTATTTATAAACCGTGGGAAGTTTTGTGTTTATTTTTTAAGCAGCTTCAGGTATTTAATCTATTTTTGGCTGTTTCTCTGTGAATGAGGTAGAAACCTGGTTTATGCTATTCAATCAGTCATTGATCATTTCCTCTAAAAGATACATCTTTAGTTACACACTTCTTTGTCATCAAGATTTTGAACGTGAATTAAAGTTCACATCAAATTTTTTATCTGTACTGATGAATTTTGGCTTTAGAGATATTTTGTTTATGAGATTTTTATCAAATCAAATACAGCGTTCTAAGATATATTTTGACATAGACATTGTCTCTTAAATGTAACTGGATGAAAGCTGCAAAACTCTTATCTTTTTTCTATATTTAGGAGACAAACTGAAAAATTATTACAATTTAAATAATACACTGTGCAAAAGGCCTTATCTCCAACACGTGTTTTAAGCGTCTTGAACGTTTCTAAGGTTTCTTCATAACTGGTAAATGAACCTCTTGGAATGTTTCAATTTGTGACAAGAACATGTGATCTAGACCTTCTAGATCTTTGACCTTCATCACTAGACAGCTGAGGCCCGTAAAAATGTTTAACAGCAACTGAGACTCATTGAAGCCGACAGTGAAGCCACGTTGCTCTTCGCAGTGAAACAATTATTTACAATTATAAGAAATTAATGCCGCTACATGCAGATGCTTCTGAGGAGCCAATCACGAGGCCGAAAATTTCAAGGACATCATGTTTACTTGAAAACAACTGCCGGTGGTGCGAATGATCCCACTGAGTTATTGTGTTAACGTAAAAAAAGAGAAAAAAACTCGCAGAGTCCTTGGTTTTGATTGTTATCTTTGATTGTTATCAAGTTTACCTGGTGGCGAGTTGACTGAACTTGCTCCGCTGGGCTGAAGTAGTCGCCGCTTTTCTCCATCTGGCCGAGTTATCATTTTAAGTTCAGAGTCGCCGATGTAACAGCCACAAAACCGTTTATTTGACCGTTGGTGAGTCTGAAATTTTAAATAGTTGTGATATTTATGGACCTCGTCGGCGCTTTCCATAGAGAGTTAACAATAAAATGTCAAAATAACTGACTTAAGGCGAAAAGGAAAATCAACACCGTAACCTGGTTATTTCGTAGGGTTTCCCGGATTGGACTGTATATGGCGGGAGTACGATATGACAAATTTAAGGTCTACATTCATTCGTAAGTTCACATTACAAGAAGCCTTTAAACTAAGTCATTATGGCAAAACGTTGCACGTATAAGATTTGAACTCAGTCTGAAAAACAATAAAGTGGTCGATTAATATTGTTATGGAAGATTGTGCGGTGTTTTCTCAATAAGGCCACACGATATTGACTTGATGGGACTATATGACGTTTGTCTGGAGCCATCTTCAACTATGTTCTGTTGTCAGTAACTCTGCCACAGTTGTTCGAAGCTGGCTATTAACTTAGAAAAGCGTATTATATTTTACAGAAATTGTAGTTATTATTATCATTACAGTTTTAAAATATTTTAACCGGAGAACGCGTTAATATATTTTATTAATTTCGTTATTATCTGGAACGCAATTGTATTGACGATTAACCCTCAGGATTTAATCGGCACAAGTTAATTCGTCAGTAGAGACTAAAAGGCAAAAAAAACAAAGCGGCATTGAGAAAATTCTTAGATAATCTCGACTAGAAAAGTATAAAGGTCAAACAAACTACATGCTGTTGATGTTTGAGGAAAGAACGTTTTGTTTGGCACTTTCATTTCAATAGCTATGTCGTTCAAGTTCCTCAAAACTACTGGTAAGCATATTGAGCTAGGTTACCTGTAAGCGGTTGTCAGGATTATGTTCCATTCGAATATTTGCTCTGTCGTGCGGAAAATGAACCCAAGTTTTGCATGTGACATTCCTTGAAAGGAAGTCTGCATCAGGGTTTGCGGTGAACTCAATCGTTGATTTAGTAGAAGCATTCATTCATGAATACGAGGGTAGAACACAGAGCTCATAGTTGCTTCTTCGCCTTAAGGCGAGCTGCGATTTCTTTATCGATTTTATCTCTAATTGCTTCATTACTTCAATAAGCCTGCTAGTTTAAAGTTGATTGATGTTTGATGTATGATGTAAGCCATAGAAAGCCATTTAAGTGTTAAGCTATGGACGAATGACTGTCACGTTGGACTTTGGAACAAGTTCTTTAATTTACAATTCATATGAAAATTATTCTTTTTCAAAGATTATTAATTCACCGATTATTTTCTTTCTACTTTGAACCATTTTTGTAGGTCATCGCATTTGGCTAACAATTTGCCGGCATACACACTCAACTGTTTAAATCACATTTTTCGCCTTGGGTTTTACCAAATTTTAATCCATTGATCTCCTTTCGTCTCTAAACCAGAGGGACGTGTTTTAAGTTGATAGGTTTTTTTAAATCAATCGCAGAAAAACACCCCTTGTAGTGTGTCAATCGTAATGAAAAAGTGTTCAGGTTTCGCATTGTTTATTGTAGACCGCCTTTTTGGAAACGCTGCCAGTGGTCTTAAAAATTCTGCCTATTTTCACCGCTGCATTCTGACAAAATTTCTTAAGAATCAGAAATTCTAGCTGTGCATTTACCCCAGCAGTGCTTATGAAGACTTCAACAGAACATTGCCACACGTTAAAGCAGGTAATTTAAAGTTACCTTTTGTTCCGTTGGTTGCATTGGTGAAGGAAGTGAAGACAAAAACGAGGCTCCTTCTAACTTCTTAAAACATTAAGACAGCCTCTAGAATAGTCCAAAATTGTAACCTGTAAGAGCTTGAATTATTTTCCTAAGGATTTGGGCAAATTATTTTTTACAAATTATATTCCGTGTCAAGCTGGCTAAAAATGGAGGTGGACGGCAAGAGAGTTTACACTTACGAGAAAATTAATCGATCTCAAACTGTTCCGGCGTAGTTCTCAGAGGCATTTAAAACACAAATAATAGGACTGTGGATTTAGCCTTTTCTTGAAAGCCTATACTGGCCATTTGCATATATTAAAAAGAAACTTAATCGTCATTTCACATCGGATCGCCAGCAGTCACGAAAGCAAAAGCACCCTCCACAGACTTGCACGAAACCAAAAATAGCCAGTCTTAGCACACTAAAGGTAATGTTACCGTAGGCCGATAGTGCCCTGTATGTGAATGAGTTATTGGTCAGCGTAATGTAGTTTTAGATCTTTTTATCCGTATTATGAAGATCTAATCAGACGGTAAAAGATTAGAATTCAAATGGCTTAATTTAAACTTTTGCTTGCTTTGAAGCTTTATTAACACATAGATGGAAAATCTTGCGTGCTGTATGTGCAATTAACATCATTTAGGACGATGGAAGAGCGTTCGACGCTTTTCTCCTTAACTATGTTATATTTTGCCAGCCCATGCCACGTCCAAAGGCAAACTGCGTTGAATTTCAATCTCCGAGCAACATGACAACTTCAAGAGTGGTCAGTTTTAAGTAACACGGATAAAACGTCTGGTTTAAGTTAAACCTTGGCGTGTAAAATTTCAGAAACGTTGAATATTTGGGGAGGGTGATCTAAATACATTTCACATTATTGCTAAGAAGTGAGAACACTTTGCTGAGCCGGGCTACGCCACTAGTTTCTATAATTGAGCCCCCTTAGTTATTCTCATCATTTTTCTTTTCAGAATTTCAAATGGAAAACAGCGGCGAAGCTTTGCCCAATAGGTGGAAACGTGAACGAGAAGAAGAGGACGAACGACTGCTTAGAATGTCACCCGACACAAAACGGCAAAGAAATGAGAAGGTTTCTTTGAACAATGGCGATCACGCTAAAGTGATGTCAACTTCGGATCATTCCAGGTACATGAACATGTTAACACGGCTCTTCCCGGAGCAGAAGCGAAACGTTCTGGAGCTGATATTAAAGGGGTGCGGAGGAGATGTTATTCAAACAATAGAGACCGTTCTTCCAAGTCATGAGGAAGCCCTCGCCCGAGGTCAAATACTTGCTAGTGTACCTCGTGGCCTCTTCCCAGGCCCTCCGCCACCTTCGAGCTATTCGGCTTTCTCGCCTCTCTCTCCCACAATTCCTCACAGCATGCCATTGAGCGCTGTTGAGTACCATGCAGCGTCCAAGTGTGCCAGTGGCCAATGTCCAGGGTGTGTTTATTATCCGGGGACTGGGCCTATACCGATACTGAAGGATCCCTCAAAACGACAAAACCCTGATCTACCAACTCCGCTGATACCCTCCATCTCAGAGCACAACTCGCTGCCGATGTCTACCATTACAGCTTTGGCAAAAATGCCCCACCTTGAAGACATGCGGTACAGTCAAAGTATGCGGTCAGCAACTGCCGCCTTAATGACCATGAGCACGCCTGGACGAGTCCTCTCCGGGGACCGGATCCTACCAAGAAATGACCGGAGTCCACCGACCCATTCTCCCCGTGAGTCTCCAAAAGGTGAGGCTGACGAAAAAGCTTGAAGTTAGTTCCAGCCAGACGATATGACATACGAATATGCAATAGTCGAGGTACCCAGTAAGACTGGATAAAAATTAATAGAATAGATTCTATTGGAAACATGAATGTTATTTTTGATGTGAAGTGTTATCCTCTAGTGACGCAATTATTATGAATAGCTAACAGCACAGAATTGTAGGCTGAAGACTTGTGCTCTACGTAAGGAGCCACATACACTAAAATATGGCTAAAACAATATTACACTCCACTGTATCAGAACGACTTCAATTTAACTTTCACTATAGTTCTATCAGCCAAGCTGTCTAAAGATAGTATAGGTTATAGAACACATAATTGTATCATTTATCACTTGTGGTGTTCAATCAGCCACTTCATAATGCTTCTTAGAGATATATTTCTACAGCATTGTATTATAAATTTTTATGCTTTTTTTATTTCTTATGTGGCGGAGAAATGAAATCATAGAAATAGATATTGTATGATAATCTCAGTTCACTCTGTTCAGAGGTCGTCTTGCGAAAAGCATGGTACACTTGAAATACTCAAGGTTTTCAAGACGTTTCAGTAAGAATCACGACCCTCCTAACATGAGAGATGAAGCGCCTGAGAGTAGGGAGAGCATTAGTGGTAGTCGTTTTTGAGATGTACATATAAATTCGATTGGCTGATCAGTTCATTTTTTGCCTTGTAATTACGAATTAGATCTTTTCCTACATTTTATGAAGCTAACATGTAAAAAAGCCTTTTTGGAAAGAACAGGAAAGCCCATGTAAATAGCGTAAAACATTCACTGGACAAAAATGCGAGCTTGTACCATAAAACTATTTTCTTACCCAACCAAAATAGTAATACCACTGTGGTAGTTGGCGCGCCTCGCACACTGCCTGTCTTAGAGATAGATGATTAGAGGTGCCAGCAATAGGCAGGCTTGTCAGCGACATTTAATCTGCCTGTCTTAGAGAGCTTTAGACAGACCGGCTAGCGACCTGTTTCTGTAAGATCTTGTAGCTTGATTAGTAGTCAGCCTACATGTAGTTGCGCTTTTACTATTAGGTAAAATTAGCATTAGTGAAAAGAATTCAAAACACTATAAATTTCGTTAAAAAGGCTTTGTAATATATTTAGTTTTGTGAAATTTTTTTTGGCTAAAATTTGACGTTTCTTTACTTTAGTAAATATTAACTGTGAAATGAACTTGGACATCCACCTTCGAGTAAATTCAAAATCTTGAAGGTAATTATGCAGAGTGTAGTGTGAAACACCCGGAAATATTGTATTTGAAGATGACTGTTCGAGTTGGTTTGCGTGTTAATTGTTTTAGTTATGAGATCAGTCCGACCTTTTTTTCTCACTGATTGCTAATCATTTTGTTCAGTGGCTGTGTTTGGAGAATGTGGTGATTACACCAAGACAATATCTATTCTCATTGAAACAGTAAGGAGCAATTATACTTTGATAACTTGGGTAGTACGTTTAGGGGTAAACATTCATATTGTTAAATGGATAAGTATATAGTAAAATGGCATAAAATAAAAATTACAAATTCGCATTAACTTATATAGATGAATTAGCTTAGGATCTCGAAAATGTATAGTCCGGCCGATTTAAAGCAATTATTTGGTATGGACGAACGAGCCTGTTGTTGTCATTGCCTTTTATCTCCTGAAACTGAATGGTTTCGTTGTTTAAAGGAGCTTTCGTTTATGCAATCGTAAAACCAACGAGATAATGCGAGAAATTATTGAAAATTATTTGATCTACTGGCATTGGACAATACCGACGGCTGTAACATAAACAAGCTAACTCTAGTTATGAATTATGTACTTTGTTCTAGTTCAGCTGAACGCGCGCTTAACGTTAAAACAACTCTCTCTCTCAGTTCAGTAATCTTGTACTAGACAGAAGTCTATTAATATTGTAGTCACGTACTATTTTCAAACAAACCAGTATACTTAGTATGGAAACGTATTCTAAAAAGAGTATTTATAGATTTTATTTGCCTAGATAAAAAGGCTTGTATCGTCATAGGTCTTCACTGTTCAAAAATAATGCAATAAATATTGTAACTTCAAACTTATGCCTTATTTGTTATCGCGTGTAACAATCGTTGTTCGAGACACAAGGGAGGGAATTCAAAATTTAAACATCTTCGTGCAAAACAAACAACTACCATTGCATGAGGTATGCACAGTGTTTCAACTCCAACGGCGAAATTAAGTTGCTCCCCTCAATTTTTGGTGTCAGCGCCAAAGAATACATCAGGGGATAAAAACTATGGCCTTTGTTTTCCTTCACCGTTCCTCTTGTGTTGACGCCGCGTAATCTTCTAGTTCGATTCTAGTGAAGTTGATGTTGAAGTAGGTCGTATTTACTATTGAACGGAAATTAAACAAAGCCCGAATGACAACAACTAAGTGAAGTTCATTTACTATTGAAAGACAAATGGAAAGGAGTAAAGGTCTGTCGTCAGCAGCGAAATAAAAGGAGTGGAAGAGACAAAAGGTAGACGGTTATTACTCGTCGCACAAAGACCCCGTCTAAAAGCTGTCGCATTTTTTGAATAAAAAAATCTTTCTGAAATTTAAAAGCAATACCCAGAGGAAGCGCCATTTACATTAAAATTGAAAGAAAGCTTAAGGTAAACACAGAATGACAAGAAAATTAAGAGCAGTAAATTTTAAATGTTCGTTTTATTCGGACCGACTCATCGTCACTTTGCTTATGAGAGTTTTATCATTTGTAACTTTAAGCTCGCCCCAAGAGAACTTTAAGTCGCAACATCCAGTTGGTCTAAAGAGAAAATAAAATGAAAGAATAACTTCTTTCGGCTTGTTCACAAATTACCATAAAAATAGACTTTTTTCTTTCATTCTAATACAAGCACCAAGCTAATTAAAGGACCAAGCCATTGCTGAAAGAAAATGGCGCTAATCCGACTTCAACCAATCACGAAGCGAATCGTTTGCAGTGCAAACAATATAACTCATTTACAGTAGGAATACCATAGGTGATATATCAACTGTTCGACGGTAATTAATTGGAAAAGCACAAATTGAAAAACTAACAGTTTTAGTCCAAGCTGTCGCGAGTGCCAAGAGAGGAAACCGAACTGTTTCGAACAACTATGTCGGATGAAAATACGAGTCACTCTCAACCGAGACCGCGCTGTGCGAGATGTCGGAATCACGGTGTGTCACAGAAATTGAAAGGACACAAGAACGAGTGTCCGTGGAAAGATTGCTCGTGCGCTAAATGCAGCTTGATCATCGAACGGCAGCGGCTTATGGCGGCGCAAATAGCGCTCAAGCGAGAAGATGACGACGAACCGCCGAGAAGCCAATTTGGGGATGATGTTAGCGTTGAACCTGCTGGTGTTGTTTATAGATCGCCGCGGCCTTCCAGTGAGTCACTTTCAAACATTATTTGCCCGACAACGGTGCAAGTTGATTCAAATAATAATAACACAACTCCAAATAAGCAGGATATCATAGCTGAGACAAGAGCCAAGCACACTTCACTTTCATCGGGCCAAGGTGAGAGCATTAGATAGTTCCTTAAAACATCAGCGAACATGGCGGCGTATTTCGCTTTTGTATCGGATAGCTCGGCTAATCTCGGAACAGTTTGGGATGGGAACATCTTGTAAAGAAATGGAAAGCAGTATTTACCAAATGGTGCCACAGTTCCTTTTCTTTGATTTGCTTTATCACAATCTGTCAAGTGTATTCATAGGGTATCTTTTTTTAGTTCTCATAAAACCGTTGTTTTAGCTCTCAACTGAAGAGATATTTACATAGTGAAGTTTAAGAAGTCTAAAACTACAAACAGACGCACACTGGCTGAAAGCGCTGGAAAAACAATGCATTATGAAACTTGCGATTGAAATGTTTTCTCGATTAGCTAACAAAAAAATCTGCGGCATTCTAAAAAGTGTTTACTTTCCGGAATGTAAATCTATACAGTTACCAACAACAATAAATTCGCTGTCAGTTTTCTAACTTGGAGTATTTGGTTTGAAATTCTTGTTACATCAGTCTGCACTATTGCAACTTAGAGTTGTTTATACTTTTTGCATTCGCTTAGCTAACGTTTTCATTTTCCAAATCCAGAGAACTTTGTGATACGTGTAATTATGCCAGCCGAACAGGAATAGTGTCGAACAATCGCTGTTAATCGAAATAGCACTTTAAATTAACCTCTTCAATATATTAAGGCTGACCCGAGGGCCAGTTTTTGCTATGCAGATCATGTCCAGGCTCAACCGGCAACTATTCGCCGCTGTTCACTAGTGAGTTTTCGTCGTTTGCGTTTGTGATTGGACGAACGTTTTTCACTAGTGAGTTTTCATCGTTCGCGGTTCCTCTTGGCTAATGCATTTTACGTATCTTTTTTACGTAATCTTTTTTTCGTGAGGAAATCTCAGTATCTATATGATATAAAGTAATTTCTGTTTCGACTAAAACAAAAATTAATATATGCATACTATATTTTCTGTTGTGAGCCAGCTCAAACTGTCTTTAGTTTTTCAGTCATGAAGCTCCAGGTATGAAATTTTCGCAGTTCTGAGAATATGCTTATAAATCAGCACGATATTCTCCAATTGATGATTTTCCTTTTTCTCATCACCTTATTAATTAATGACTTGATTTTGTGCGGGGAAATATAATTCCGATATCTCCAGAGAATATACATAGTAAAAAAAATTCATTATAACATTGTATTTATCATTGTAGGATCAAAGCGCACATTCTCAGAAATGGAATCATCTTATCCGTCTCCTCCTGCAGCTGGAGATGATAGTGTATTTTACGACAGTGACGAAACAAATTGCGAAACAAATGGTGGTATCTGTCATGTATATCAACAGCCAGTCGATCACAATAAGCAAAGAGAAGTCTCTCGCGCTTCTGCCGACGAAGCGGCCGACGGGCAACTAGGCGATACTGGAAACCACATTCCCAGCTACCGTGCAAGACTGCATCCACTAGATCTCCTCACCAGACTCTTTCCAACTCAGAAGCGAAGTGTACTGGAACTGATTTTAAAAGGTTGTCAAGGAGATGTGTTAAGAGCAATAGAGTGCGTCCTACCGAGTCATGAAAAGGCTATGGCCTCTCTGAAATCTCCTGAAAGTCCTGTAGTGCACTATAACCCAGGCATGCATCCAGGCTTTATTTCTCGCCAAACAAGACCGCCTTATCAAGGTCCTATGAGGTCTGGGCACTACCCTCCCTACGGCTCGGCACCAGGTTTCTCCTACCCCATGTTAGAGTACCTGCACCAACAAAACTGTAGCCTGAGAACAAACTGTTCAGTAGGTGAAAAGGAGCATGCGTACAATGTTGCTCCAGGCGCTGAACAAACAAATATTGTAGGGAAAGTTTGCTCAGAATGTTCAACAAAATGCTCGCCGACCAGCAACTTTTGTAGCTCGTGTGGGAAATGTTTCAAAGAGACATAATCATTAATAACTTTTATAATGAAAGGTTTTTTAAGTGTTATATCAAATTGAAAATCCATCTTTTTTTGCCTTTTGCCTTGTGCTAGTAGGAGTCCTGGTGAAAAAATTCCCAGAATATAAGTTTGATTATTCCGCAGAAAAATAAACTATTTTTCCAGTGAATGGCTTTGTATCAGGACTCGTTCAGAAAATCCCGCGAGGGCAAACATTTATGTTGTTAATGACCGTCTTAACTTTTGCGTCTGCTTGTCCGATAGGTAAACAACAACAAAGTACCCATGATGTAGACTTCTTTGAAGGCTTGATGAAAATAAAACTGATTAAAAAAATCAAATCTTAGTCACAAAAAGATGATTTCTTTATCAAACATTTTGTCCGATCTGTGTAGCCTATCCCTTTCAAGTACCACGCCTACAGTGACCGGTCGTTTTTCATGTGCTTGAACTTAAAATGTACCGCAAGAGATTTGGAATGTTAACGCCCTAAAAACTTACGCAACTGCAAACAAAATTTTATTATTTGAGCCGATGTGATCAAAGTTGGCAAGCTTTGTACGATCAAGATGTTGTTTGTAATATTTTTGGTAACACATAAATTGGAGAACGAAATGCCTTTTGTCAGGTATATATTTTATTAAGATATGGTATTGAAATCGCGTAGTTTGGGTACATTAAGCATTGGTCATTTCTAAGGTAAAAATGCTAGGGTGCAAGCGAGTAAAATAAATAGTTGAGCGTTAATATTCTGCTCGACAGATAACAATAGTCCAATAAAGAACTAACGACCCAAGTTAAGCAGAATAAGTATAGGTTAGACTGAGTTAGGGCCGAGCAAAAAAAGGTCTGCTCGGCAGATAAAAACAGTTCGTTAAGGACCTGACTACCAAAGTAAAACAGAATAAGCTACAGAATAAGCCTAATGTACTGGTCGGCAGATAACAACAGTCCAATAAAAACTGACTTCCAAAGTAAATCAAAAGAGGCTAGATTAAGCTAGGGCGCGAGGTTGATATTCTGCTCTACAGATGACAGCAACTCAATAAAGGACTGACTACCAAGTAAAGCAGAATATAAGCTAGGGCGCGAGTAGCCTGTGTAGCTTGGCAGTTTAAGCCATTTTAGCGCTCTGAGAAAGCGGCAAAGCCGTGTAAAAGAGCTTCCTCGCGCCTTCGCCGCTCGTTTTCGCCGCTTCGGTGCGCCCGTGCTGAAATTGCTCAAACCGCCAAGCTACGTAGGCAAGGGCCAGGTTAATTATTCTCTGCTCGACAATAAAGAACTAACTACCCAAGTAATTATGCGAATATGAAAACTTTCCAATAATAGCATATTTCAGTGCAAC